>Ga0068856_100002174_pt1 | contig 20319 bp, 15 predicted proteins | sample KBSCornC62_FD_66595 | JGI IMG/M metagenome (GOLD analysis project Ga0068856, IMG submission 66595) | Corn rhizosphere microbial communities from Kellogg Biological Station, Michigan, USA - KBS Corn C6-2 | ecosystem: Host-associated > Plants > Roots > Rhizosphere > Soil ... | reverse complement strand
CGGACTCCGCCGTCGTCCCAGGTGGCCCGGTTGAGCAGCCGCTGCATCCCGTCCGGCGTCGCATCCCCGGCCGCCTCGGCCAGGGTCCACCCGTTCTTGGCCGCCAGCGGCGCCAGCCGGCCCCGCACGTACGCGCGGGCCCGCAACCGCGGCTCGACCCGGAAGAACCGGCCAGCCACTAACGCGAACAGGTCATCCAGTCCCGCGATCCACGCGGCCAGGTCATCATCGATCGTCATAAGACCGGCATACCACGCCAGGCCTTAATCACGAAGTGCTGCTGGAGTACTAGTACTACAGCAGTACTTCGTTATAGATGGGCCGCCTTCGTTTGTAATGGCTGATCCTGGCCTGGTGCTGGTGATGTCTCCGCCAGGTGGACCAGGCCCAGGCGGCGGTGCGGGCGGGGACAGCGGTGATCAGGTGTGCCAGGAGACGGCGGACCTCGCCGAGCGTGACCGGGATGAGGCCGCTGCCAGGGCTTTTGGGGCTGTTGCCGCCGTGACGGACAGGTAGGCGTGCGCCAGCATGGCCAGGGTGACGTGCCGGTACCAGGCGTCGTAGCGGCGGACCTGGTAGTGGTCCAGGCCGGTCTCGGTCTTGGCGGTGGCGAAGCATTCCCCGGCGGCCCAGCGGGACCCGGCCACGCGGATCAGCTCCTCGTCGGCGGTGCCGGCCGGGGCGCAGCACAGGTAGCAGGCCAGTTCCAGCTCGCCTTTGCCGTTCGGGGTCAGCGAGCGGCGGACGAGCAGGTACCGGGCCCAGCCGGGCGGCTCGGTGCCGTCGGCGGGCAGGGTCGCGGCCGCCCAGTCGCAGACCCGGGGGCCTTTGGAGCCGTTGCCGCAGCTGCGGCGCTTCCATGCCTGGCCGGGGGCGTGCGCGGCCAGGACGTCGGCGCGTGAGGTGCCGGCGTCGCCGCGGACGGCCTGGTTAGCGGCCACGGCGACGACGTAGCCGATCCTGCGCTGCTCCAGGAAGTCCCGGAACTTCCCGTCCTTGCCGTAGGCCTCGTCCGCGGTCACCCACGCGGCCGGCACGCCCGCATCCAGCGCCCGGCCCAGCATCAGCCGGGCCAGTTCGGGCTTGGAGGCGAACTGCACGTCGTCCGGGACGCCCGCCTCCCGGCAGCGGCCCGGGTCGTCCGTCCACGATTTCGGCAGGTAGAGCTCCCGGTCGACCAGCGCGCGGCCTTTCGGCGACGCATAGGCCACGAACACGCCCAGCTGGCAGTTCTCCACCCGCCCGGCGGTGCCCGAGTACTGCCGCTGCACCCCCGCCGACCTGGCCCCCTTCTTGACGAACCCGGTCTCGTCCACCACCAGCACCCCGCCGGCGTCGCCCAGGTGCCGTATCACGTAGCCCCGGACGTCGTCGCGGACCCCGCCGGCGTCCCAGGACGCGCGGTTCAGCAGCCGCTGCATCTTGTCTGGCGTCTTGTTCCCGGCCGCCTCAGCCAGCGTCCACCCGTTCTTGACCGCCAGCGGCGCCAGCAGGCCGCGCACATAGGCCCTCGCCTGCAGCCGCGGCTCAACCCGAGGAAACCTGCCCGCCACCAGCGCGAACAAGTCATCAAGCCCTGCGACCCACACCGCCAGATCATCGTCGTCCAGCACACGCAAATGCTATCAGAGAGTAAATATCACGAAATACTGCTGTAGTACTAGGAAGTCTGCGAATTCCTGCACTCGCTGCTCCGCTCTAACCCGGGATAGGCAATTCTCCCGACCATGATCACCGGCTAGCCGAAGGCCGGGCTCAGGTGAGGACCCAGGAAGGTGCCCGAGGGATCCAGGCGTTCCCGGATGCCGGTAAACCGGTCGTACTGAGGGAACGCCTGGTGCAGGCGCTGCCTGTCCATGTAGTGGATCTTTCCCCAGTGCGGGCGCGGGTCGAACGGATCCAGCGTCGTGGCTACATCGGCGAGGAACCCGCGGTAGTCGAGGTACTTGTGCCCGCAGATCGAAACCGAGATTGAATCGCGCGCGTAGAACGGCGAAAGGTAGGCGTTGTCGGCCGCGATCGAGCGGATCTCGATCGGGTATTTATTGTCGGGATACTTCCCTAGGACCAGTTCCCGGAGCGCGAGGAAAGCGTCCTTACCCCGGTCGAAGGGCACCATGTATTCCAGTTCCCGCATGGTGATCTCACCCTGGAAGTCTGGGTCGGGGTAGATCCGGTAGGGCCGGTCAAGACGGTCCGCCCCAGGGGCACCGTCTCTCTCATCGAGGCTCGATGCGGGTAGTTCGTCGTAGAGCTTCACTCGTGCCCAGTCCGTCATATCGAGCCCGTCGGGGTATTCCATGAAGAGCCGGTCCGGGGAGTCCGCTGCGGGCATCCAGAAGAAGGAGAAGTGGCGCCGGGTAGACATCTCATCGTCCCAGCGGGCGAGGATCTCTTCCAGCGGCCAGAACTCGATCCGCTCGGCGATCGCGAAAGCTTCCCTGGCCTTGAGTTCTACCTCGGTGATGACCCCCAGGAGCCCTAGCGAGACTTGCATCGCAGCCAGCAGCTCTGGGTGGTCCTCGGTGACGTCGATCGCCTCTGCCGATGGCAAGACCACCCGGAAGCGCCTTGCGGTCGCCGAGAAGCACTGCTGGCGGATTCCGGAACCGTGGGTGGCGGTAGACATGGCGCCCGCGATGTGCTGAGAGTCGATGTCTCCCTGATTCTTCAGGCACAGTCCCATGCCCCAAAGGGGGTCACCGAAGTCGCGGATGCGGGTTCCGGACCGCGCCCGGACGAGTTTTGAGCCGGGATCGGCGTGCACGATGCCGCTCATCCGGTCAAGGCTGATCAGCACGCCATCGGTGAGGCAGATAGTGGAGAAGGAGTGACCCGCGCCGACTACGCGGATCGGTATTCCCCGGTGGGTCGCGGAGGCGACGATCTCGCTGACTTCGTCTTCAGTGCGGGGAAAGGCGATCTTCTGCGGGCGGCAGCTTTCGTTGCCCGCCCAGTTGGTCCAAGGCGGGTGGTCGTTGGTCACGGACACGGGATACCTCGATCCTTATGGGGTTCTGTTAGCGGGCCAACTGGAAGACCGGGGAGCCCAGGACGTCCTCGTCGATATTGACGCCTAGTCCGGGAGCGTCGTCCCATCTGACGATGCCGTCGTCGAATCGGGGCCCGGACCTGGTTTGCCCGGCTCCCTGATACGAAAAGGGCATGTGCGCGCCGATGAAGCAGCCGGTGCCGAGAAAGTTCTGCGGGTCAATGGTGGCAGCGAGCTGGGCGAGTCCCGCCGTCGCGAGATCGGCCCCCTGGGGCTCATCGAGCATGATTTTCAGCCCGCTGGCTTGAGCTAGATCGCGGATACGCGCCGCCTTGGTGAGACCGCCGACGCGGGTTAGCTTGAGGTTGATCGCATCGATGCTGTCCAGCGCCAGGGCACTGAGGATGTCTGTCGCCTCCTTGGCGCCTTCGTCGATCATGATCGGCAGCGGGCAGTGCTTGCTTACACGCGCTAGCTCGGCGGTCGTCTGGCACGGCTGTTCCAGGTAGGTGTCCACTCCGGCCACGGCCCGGATGAATCGCAGCGTATCGGCGACGGTCCAGCTGCGGTTCGCATCGCTGGTGAGCAGGGCTGAGTCGGCTGGCAGCATATCCGCGACGGTGTGGACCCGCCGGGCGGCGCCCAGTGGGTCGTCGCCGAGCTTGAGCTGCCAGCGCCGGAACCCGAGTTCGGCCATCCGGTTAACCTCGGCGGCCATGTCGGCGGGCGATCCGAGGCTGATGGCCTGGAACGCACCGAACGAGTGCTGTTTGACCCCGCCGAGCAGGCGTGCCACGGGAAGGTCCAGCAGCTTGCCGCGAAGGTCCCACATCGCGATGTCGATAGCGGCCTTGCCGGGCAGATGGCCGATGACGAGCGAGTCCATCCCGTCGGCCAGTACGTTCGGCTCGAGCGGATCACACTGGAGTACGAAGGGAGCGAGCTCGCGGATGGTGGCCCGGGCGCTTCCGGGAAAGCCGTCAAGGTAGTTGGCGCCCAGGGTGCAGGCCTCGCCGAATCCCGATGTGCCGTCTTCGGCTGTCACCTGGACGACGGTCGAGGGGAAAGAGCGGAGTACCCGGTCTCGGGACATGGCATAGGAGCCGTCCTTGGCGGGGATCTCGACCGCGTAGCACGTTACCCTGTCAAGCTTCATCGACCTGTGTCCTTTCGTTGCAAGTTCGCGTTCCCAGAGGCAGGGTCGCAATGTCAGTCCAGGCTGAGCACGACTTGCTTGATGCGGGTGAACTCCTCGATGCCGGCGAAGCCGCCTTCCTTCCCGAAGCCGGAGGCACGGAAGCCCCCGATCGGCAGGTCTGGTCCTACGACGAGATGCTGGTTCACCCAGACATTGCCGAATTCCAGGCCGCCCACGACCCGGAGCGTCCGGCCGACATCGCGGGTCCAGACCGACGCGGCCAGGCCGTAAGCCACGTCGTTGGCCTTGCGCAGCGCGTCGGCCTCGTCGGTGAACGTCTGCACGGTCACGACCGGCCCGAAGATCTCTTCCTGGACGAGCTCGTCGCGCTGGTCGAGGCCGGTCACGACGGTCGGCTCGACAAAGAACCCGGGAAGGTCCGGCCTGTTGCCACCCAGGACTAGCTGGGCAGATGCCGGGGCGCGGGAGAGCAGGCCCTCGACCCGGTCCCGCTGTACCTTCGAGATGAGCGGACCGAGGGTGGTCGCCGGGTCGAGCGTGTCGCCGAGGACCGCGCCCTGCATGTTCGCAGCGAGCGCCTCGACCACCCGGTCGGCCGCCGACTCGGCGATGAGCAGGCGGGTGGCCGACATGCATTCCTGGCCCGCGTTGTACAGGGCGCCGTTGGTAAGGATCGGCAGCGCCTTCTCCAGGTCGATGTCCTCGAAAATGATCACCGGAGCGTTGCCGCCCAGCTCCAGGAGCACTTTTTTGGGCGCGTCTCCCGCCAGCCGCGCGATGGCCCGGCCCGCAGATGTGGAGCCGGTAAAGGAGACCATGTCGACTCCGGGATGAGCCACCAGCGCTGCCCCGGCTTCGCTGCCGCGGCCGTGGACGATATTCAGCGTTCCGGCGGGGAGCACGTCCGCCGCGAGCTCCGCGAGCCGCGTTACCGACAGGGGAGTGTTCTCGGCAGGCTTGATCACCACCGTGTTACCTGCTGCGAGAGCCGGAGCGAGCTTCCATACCGCTTGCCACAGCGGGAAATTCCACGGCGTGATGCCAGCGACGACGCCGACGGGCTCACGGCGGATGTAGGCAGTGCATCCCGCGAAGTAGTCACCGCCGGGCTGTCCGGTGGTCATCCGCGCCGCGCCGGCGAAGTGACGCATGGCTGCCACGACGCCAGGCAGCTCGTCCGTGCTCACCGCCGTCCATGGCTTGCCGGCATCGATCGCCTCCAGCCGGGCCAGCTCGTCCAGGTCGGCCTCGACGAGGGACGCTAGGCGGTGCAGGATCGCGGACCTCTCCGAGGGCGGCGTCGAGGCCCAGCCCGGAAGGGCAGCCCTGGCCGCGCGTACCGCCTGGTCCACATCGGCCGCGCTTGATGCGGCGAACGTACCGATGACCTCGGCGGTCGCTGGGTTGACGACCTCGATCACGTCATCTGTTGACCCGTCGCTCGACGCGCCGCCGATGTAGTTGGATACCCGCTGACTGGTACTGACGCTCATGACTCTAATCCGCCTTTCAGTAGTGCTGAGCAGGAAAAATGGGATAGTAGCGCTCTCGCGTGCCGTAGATCCTTCCCGGACAACAAGCCGGGCTGATCCCGATAGCAGGAGCGGTGCGCGCCCTCGTCGTGGCCGCCCGGCGCTCCTCACTCTCAGCATTCGGATGATCCATAGCAGAATTTTAGACTATTGTCGACAATACACTAAACGATATCGGGTGGCAAGGTGCCGCCAGTAATCGCCGCGGCCCTCGCGGCCGTCAGGGCCCATGGGCCCCGGTTGCCGTGGCGGGCGGTGCCGCAGCGGCCCCTGCGCCCGGCGGGATCAGATCCCAGTAGCTGACGTATGTGCCGTGACCCTATGGCGCGGGATTGGCGCTACAGCTGCTGGGCGGGCGCTCGCGCCGTTGTCAGCCGTCTGTGCCGTGAGCGCGGTGGAGCTGAAATTCGATGGGCCGTACCTCTTGTCTCGACTTTATTGTTCAAGGTAGGTTGTCGACAATAGCCAAAGGAGCAAACGTGTCAGACATCGCAGGAGTCCTTTCCGCCGTCGTAACCCCGTTCACCGGCCCAGACTCGGAGGTGGACGAGCCTCGTCTCCGCGAGCTCATCGAGCGGACCATCTCAGCAGGCGCCCATGGCCTGGTGCCGTGCGGCTCCACCGGCGAGTTTGCTGCGATGAGTCCGGACGAACGGCGCGCCGTCGTGGAGGTCGTGCTCGACCAGGCCGGCGGGCGCGTGCCGGTCATCGCCCACGTCGGCGCCATGACCACGCGGGACGCGGTCGGACTGGCCAAGCACGCGGAAACCAGCGGCGCAGCGGCTGTGATGGCCGTGGCCCCCTACTATGAGCCGCTAACCGTAGGCGAGATCAAGCACTACTTCCGGGCCGTCGCCGGTGCGGTCACCATCCCGGTCGTCCTGTACAACCTCCCGGTCGCCACCGGAGTCAACCTCACCCCCGATGACGTCGCCGACCTGGCCCACGACACCGAGAACATTCGCTACGTCAAGGACACCACCGGCGACCTCAGCCAGGCGGCCCGGCTGATCCACGACTACGGCGACGTGATCAAGACGTTCGTCGGCTGGGACACCTTGTTCTTCGCCTCGCTGCTCGAAGGCTCTCCTGGCTCCATCGTCGGCGCCGCGAACTTCATCACCCCGCAGCTGCGGGCCGTCTACGACGCGGTCCAGGCCGACGACATCGTCACGGCCAGGAGCGAATGGCTGCGCATCTTCCCGGTCATGCAGTTCCTCGTCAGCGGCGGCTACGTGGCAGCCGTGCGCGGCGCCCTCGACATTCTCGGTTACCCAGTCGGCCCGGCCCGCGCCCCGATCGAGGAACTGGAGCCGGCCCGCCGCGCTGAGCTCGAAACCTTGCTCAAAACCCTGCCCGCCTAGCGAGCCTGGGCCGCGTCCGGCCTCGGCCGCAAACAGCGGTGGCCCGGGTTTCCAGCGCGAGCCATCGCTTCGATAACCTCCCCTTTCCTGACAGACATCTGAGGTAACCATGGCCGTAGAACCTGCTGCCGCCGAGGCAGTAACGACGAACGATGCCGCCCTGGACGCGTCCTCGCTCAGCGACACCGAGTACCTTGCCAAGCTCGGCTACAAACAGGAACTCAAGCGCGACCTTGGCCTGTTCTCGGCCTTTGGCGTGCAGTTCAGCTCCATTGCCGTCACATCATCGATGTTCACGACCTTGGTCGTCGGGCTCCTGTTCTTCGGCCCGGCGTCCTTCTGGTCGTGGGTAATCGGCGGCACGCTGCAGGTGTTCGCCGTCGGCCTGGCCGTGGCCGAGCTGGTCTCGGCGTACCCGCTCGCCGGCGGCGTCTACCAGATCAACAACCGCATACTCAGCCAGGCCAAATCCCGCTTCGTGCGCCGCTTCGGCCACCCGGTGAGCTGGCAGTCCGGCTGGTGGATCGTCATCGCCCACACGGTTTCCGTAGCGGCCGTCTCCTGGAGCATGGTGCCGTTCGTCGCGGAGTGGTTCGGGATCAATAACCTGTCCAGCGCGGAGTCGCTGTGGTGGGCCCTGGGCATTACTATCCTGGCGAGCGTCATCAACCTCGTGGGCGTCCGCGCCGCAGCGACCATGAACAACATCGGGGTGCTCGCGGAGATCGTCGGCGCCGTGATCATCATCGTGGCATTGCTCGTCGTTCACCACCACACGCAGCCCGTCTCCATCCTCACCAACACGGCCGGAACCGTGGTAAACCACCAGTGGCTCAAGCCGCTCATGTTCGCCTTCATCCTGCCCGCCTACATCATCTCCAGCTTCGATTCGACCGGGAACGCGGCGGAAGAGACGCATGATGCGGCCCGCAAGGCGCCGCTGGGCGTATTCCTCGCCAATAGCGCTGCGTGGGTGACCGGCATCGTGTTCATCTACCTGCTGTACCGGGCGATTCCCAATGTCCACGCGGTGATGAACAGCGCCGTGCCGGTCAAGGTGATCCTGGACAGCGCCGTCGGCCAGCAGCTCACTACTGTCTTCCAGGCGATCGCGATCGTCGCGCTCCTCGCGACGTGCACCATGCTGCAGCTGACCGGAGCGCGGGTGCTCTGGTCGCAGGCCCGTGACGGGCACATGCCCTTCGACGGCTTCCTCGGCCGGGTTTCCCGCAATCGCGTCCCGCTCAACGCCACGGTGGTCGCCTTCGTGATGTCGGTGATCTTCCTCATCGTGGCATCGCGCTCGGCGACCGCGCTGGCCGTCCTGGCCGGACTCACCTCCTTGTCGTGGGCCCTGGCCTACGGCCTGGTAGTGTGCACCGGGCTCTACGGACTGCTGACCAACAAACTGCCGCACAGGCCGTTCAATTCCGGCCGGTTCAGCATCGTGGTGTTCGTGGCCGCGGTGCTGTGGTCGGTGGTGATCTGCACGGTCCTTGTCTGGCAGAACCCGAAGCAGGTGGGCGGAGGGATGCTCGGCTCGATCGTGGTCGGCGCCATCGTCTACGCGTTCATCCCGAAATCACGCCGCCGGAGCACGGCTGCGCTGACCGCCGAGCACGCCGCCGGCCAGTGGTCCGAACCCTGACAGCTAGGGTGCCGTTCGCGCAGCATATCCGCCCAGATAGGCACGTCCTGACTCGTCGAGCCTGAAACTCAGATCGGTGGTATCGGTGACCGCCAGCAGGGACCGAGCGCGCATCGGAGTGATGTTCCGGAGCGCTACCCCGGCCGAGGAGCTCCCGGAGTTCGCCCGCCGCGCCGAGGCCGCGGGATTCGACGAGCTCTGGGTGGTCGAGGACTGCTTCTATAGCGGAGGGGTTGTAGCGGCGGCCGCAGCGCTCGCGGCCACCGCGCGGGTACGTGTCGGCATTGGCATCCTGCCGGCCGTAGTCCGTAACGCCGCGTTCATCGCAATGGAATTCGCCGCGCTCGCCCGCCTGCATCCAGGGCGGTTCGCCGGCGGGCTCGGGCACGGGATGCCCGGCTGGATGGCCCAGGTGGGTGCCGCGGCCGCCTCTCCGCTGACGGCCCTCGAGGAGAGCGTGGACGCCGTGCGGTCGCTGTTGCGCGGCGACACCGTGACCGCGAAAGGCCGCTACACCTGCCTGAACGAGGTGACGCTCGCCGCTCCGCCGGTCGTGGTACCTCCCGTCTACGTCGGAGTGCGTGGTGCCCGCTCCCTCGAACTGGCCGGGCGGGCAGCCGACGGGACGATCCTGGCTGAGCCCGTAACCGTGGAGTACCTGCGCGAGGCGTGTGAGCATATCGCCAAGGGCGCAGCGATGGCCGGCCGCGGCGGGCACCATCCCGTGGTCGCGTACTCCTTGTTCGCTGCGGCGGCTGACCCGGCTGAGGCGCGGGCCGCCGCATCGGCTGCCCTTCGCCGCGCGTTCGTTCCCGGTACCGAGGCACATGTGGCCGGGCTGGACTTCGCCGGCGAACTGATCACCCGCCTACGCGCCGCAGCTCACGATCCGGCCTTGATCGATCTCGATGATGACTGGGTGGACAAGCTAACCGTCTGCGGGACACCTGGGGACTGTGTCACACGTATCAACGCGCTGCATGCGGCCGGCGCTGACAGCGTCTGCCTGATACCGACCAGCGACCACGAGCAGTTCTTCATGCAGGGCGCCGCGGTGCTCGCCGAGCTCAAAGATGCACGCCGATGACGACCATCCTTGCCATTGACCAGGGGACGTCCGGCACCAAGGCGATCATCGTGGATCCCGCCGACGGTGTCCTGGCGATCGCGGAGGAACCGGTGCGCCCGGCCTACCTGGGCGCAGGCGGAGTCGAGCAGGATCCCGGACAACTGCTGGCCTCGGTCCTGGCCAGCGGCCGCCGCGCGATCCAGGCCGCCGGACGGACGGCCGACGTGATCGCGCTGGCCAACCAGGGGGAGACCGTCATGGCGTGGGACCCGATCACGGGCACGCCGCTGTCACCAGCAATCGGCTGGCAAGATCGCCGGGCAGAAAAGCTGTGCGCCGAACTCGCCGGCGACAAGCAGTGGGTCGCGCAGCGGACCGGCCTGGTTCTCGACCCCTACTTCTCCGCACCCAAGATGGCCTGGCTGCGGCGCACCCTCACGGCCGAAGGCGTCGTCACCACTACCGATACGTGGCTGGTCTGGCACCTCACCGGTGCGTACGTCACCGACGCCTCGACCGTCAGCCGTTCCCTGCTCACCGGACTGGATACTGGCGAATGGGATCCTGAACTGCTCAGCCTCTTCGACCTCGGCGATGAGCGCCTGCCAGCGATCGTGGCTAGCGACCAGATCGTCGGCACCACGCAGGAATTCGGCCGCCCGGCCCCGGTTGCGGGACTCATCCTCGACCAGCAGGCGGCCCTGGCCGCCGAAGGATGCCTCAAGGCCGGCACCGCCAAATGCACCTTTGGTACCGGAGCATTTCTGCTGGCCAACTCCGGCAGGCGGGCAGCGCGCTCCGCGTCGGGGCTGACCACCTCGGTGGCGTGGCGGGCTCGCGGTCACACGCTGTACTGCCTGGACGGGCAGGTTTACACCGCGGCGTCCGCGATCCGGTGGATCCAGGACCTCGGCTTGATCGGGACCGTCGCAGATCTCGACCGGGCCGCCGCCGTGGACGGCGACGGAACACTGTGCGTCCCCGCCCTGGCTGGCCTGGCCGCGCCGTGGTGGCGTTCGGATGCTACCGCCAGCTTCACCGGAATGACCTTGTCTACCAGGCCGGGGCACCTCGTGCTCGCGGTGCTGCAGGGCATTGCCGCTCAGGTGGCGGAACTGGCCGACCTCGTGCAAACCGACCTTGGTGCGCCGCTGACGCGGTTGCGAGCTGACGGCGGCCTGACCCAGAGCCGCACCCTGATGCAGACGACCGCCGATCTGCTGCAAGTCCCTGTCGAGGTCTACCCGTCACCGAACGCCACCGCTCTTGGCGCCGCCGCGCTCGGGCGCCTGGCCGTCGAGCCGGCGCTGAACCTTCCGGAGGCCATCTTGGACTGGACGCCCGCCGACTCCTACGAGCCGAAATGGTCAGCTGACCGGGCCGCGGAGCACCGCGCCCGGTGGCGTGCCGCCGTGTCCGCCACTCTCCCAGGCGAACTCGCATGAGCGCAGCAACCAGCCCGCAGCCCGCAGCCGCGGCACCGGCGCAGCCGGTCGCAGACGTAGCGGTCATCGGCGCCGGGATCGTGGGCTCAGCCATCGCGCGCGAACTGGCAGGCTACGAGCTGTCCGTCACGCTGATCGAAGCACGCGCCGACGTCGGCGACGGCACCAGCAAGGCCAACACCGCCATCCTGCACACCGGCTACGACGCAAAGCCCGGAACGCTCGAATCACGACTGGTCCGTACCGGCTATCACCTGCTAGCGGACTATGCCAAGCAGACCGGGATCCCCGTCGAGCGCACGGGAGCCATACTGGTCGCCTGGGACGCTGACGAACTCGCCGCGCTTCCCGCCCTTAGGTCCAAGGCCGCCGCGAACGGCTACGACCGGTGCGAGGTAGTGGACGCCGCCGAGGTCTACCGGCAGGTCCCAGACCTCGGCGCGGGTGCGCTCGGCGGCCTCACCGTGCCAGACGAATCCATCATCTGCACCTGGACGGCCTCGCTCGCGCTGGCCACCGACGCCAGGCTGCGCGGGACGGACCTGCGTCTTGACCATCAGGTCAGGTCAGTCGGCCATGACGGCGAAGTAACCACCTTGCACTGCGACACCGCAGATGTCCGGGCCCGGTGGGTGATCAATGCCGCGGGGCTCGGCTGCGACTACATCGACCAGATGTTTGGCTACGATAGGATCGACGTCACCCCCCGCCGGGGAGAACTGCTCGTCTTCGACAAGCTCGCCCGGCCGCTGGTGAACAAGATCGTGCTCCCGGTCCCGACCGCCCGGGGCAAGGGCGTCCTGATCAGTCCCACCATCTACGGCAACATCATGCTCGGCCCTACCGCCGAGAACCTGGACGACCGCACGGCCACCGGCACCTCGGAGGCTGGCTTGGACTTCCTGCTGGGCAAGGGCCGCAGGCTAATGCCCCGCCTGCTCGAGGAGGAAGTCACCGCGAACTACGCCGGCCTGCGGGCTGCCATCGACGCCGGGGACTACCTGATCGAGGCCGATGGCGAGCAGCGCTACCTGCTGGTCGGCGGTATACGCTCGACCGGGCTGACCTCCTCCATGGCCATTGCCGAGCACGTCCGCGACCTGCTCGCCGACGCCGGGCTGAAGCTTACGCCGCGCTCCGACCTGCCCGAGTCGCCCTGCATGCCGAACATCGGTGAGGCCTACCTGCGCCCGTACCAAGACGAGGCCAGGATCGCCGGGGATCCGTCCTATGGCCGCATCGTGTGTTTCTGCGAGCGCGTCACGGCAGGCGAAATCCGGGACGCGTGCCAGTCGCCGATCCCGCCCCCGGACCTGGGCGGCCTTCGCCGTCGCACCCGCGCCATGAACGGCCGTTGCCAGGGCTTCTTCTGCGCCGCCGAAGTCGGCACCCTGTTCGAGCGCTGCAGATTCCAAGCTCACGGAACATCTGGCCCGCTGGAGATCCCGGCATGACCGACGTCACACGTATGCTCACGCCAGAAGTCCTCATCATCGGAGGCGGTCCCGCCGGGCTGACCGCCGCGGCCCACCTTGCAGGCTGTGTTCACGGCGACGTTCTCGTCTTGGACCGGGAGAAACAAGCTGGCGGCATCCCGCGCCATAGTGACCACCTCGGCTACGGGATCAGGGACATGAGAAGGGTCATCAGCGGGCCCGCCTACGCGCAGCGGCTCGTCCGCGCGGCCGCAACGGCTGGCGCGGTCATTCACACCGAGGCCATGGTCACCGGATGGGACGGGGACGGAAACGCGCAGGTCACCAGTCCTCAGGGGCGCCTCGTCGTCCGTGCGAAGGCGGTCGTGCTGGCTACCGGCGCCCGCGAGCGTCCGCGAACGGCCCGGCTGATTCCCGGGGACCGCCCGGGCGGGGTGTACACGACCGGGCAGCTGCAGAACCTGGTTCACCTGCATCATGGCGTGCCCGGGCAGCGGGCGGTCGTCGTCGGCGGCGAGCTCGTGAGCTGGTCAGCGGTCGTCACCCTTCGCGAGGCCGGTGCCCGGACTGTCCTTATGACCACTCAGTACCCATCACCGGAGTCGTATGCGGCGTTCAACATCGGCGGCAAGCTCGCCTTGCGCGTCCCCGTGACGGCCCGGACCCGCGTCGTGCGCGTAATGGGCCGCCCGCGAGTCGAGGCAATCGAGATCGAGAACCTGGACACCCGTGACCGCCGCGTCGTCGAATGCGACACCGTGGTCTTCACCGGCGACTGGATCCCGGACCACGAGCTGGCGCGGCTGGCCGGCCTCGATCTCGACCCCGGAACGGGGGGCCCGCTGACCGACACCGCGCTGCGGACCAGCCGGCCAGGAACGTTCGCCGCAGGCAACCTGCTCCATCCTGTAGACACCGCCGACATTGCCGCGCTGGACGGACGGCACGTCGCGGATCAGGTCAGGGCCTGGCTGGCCGGGCAGCGCCCGGACGCAAGGGCGGTCCGTCTTCGCACACAGAAACCGTTCCGGTGGGTCGCTCCAGGGGTGCTGCGGCCCGGCGACCCGGCGCCATCCCGGCGGCGGCTGCTGCTATGGACGGACGACCTCGTCCGCATGCCGCGTGTCACGGCCATCCAGGACGGGCGGGTCATCGGCTTGCGAAGGCTGCCCTGGCCCGCCTCACCAGGCCGGGTCTTCCGCCTCCCGTGGTCTCTGCTGAGCTCGGTTGATCCCAGCGGAGGCGACGTCACCATCGGGCTGTACCGCTCCTAGGCCATTGCCGGCCGCTCATCTTGCCGCGGCCGGCGCCACCGTTCAGCCGGTCCTACAGCGCGCTAAGCCACGTATCTGACAGCGTGTACCCGGCCGGGAAAGGATCGCTCGGATCGTACCCCACCTGGCACAGCTCGGTGATCCACGCCTGCCCGGTCACACTGGGCACTACCGCCTGATAGGGTCCCACGCTCGTCACCTCGTCGACGCTGCTGAGGAAGCGGCTGCCGATCACCGACTCGTGGACGAACCTCTCGCCGACGGAAACCTGCCCGCGGGCATGCATGACGGCCAGCCTGGCGCTGGTCCCGGTACCGCACGGAGACCGGTCCAGCCGACCGGGAGAGACCACGACGGCATTGCGGGACGTCAGGATGCCGTCCTCGCGCCGGACCGGCCCGGCGAACTCGGTCTGGGTGATACCCGGGAACGACGGATTCTCCGGATGGACCGCGGTGAGCTGCTCAGCTGCCGCGTGCTTGATCAGCTGCCCTTGCACGCACAGGTCCCGGCCCTCATCGGGGGTCAGCGAGAACCCGAGCGACTGCGCGCTGACGATCGCGTAGGCCATGCCGCCCCAGGCGACATCGACGGTGACCGTGCCAAGCCCCTGGACCTCGATCTTCGCGTTGAGATGGTAGGCGAAGGCGGGCTGGTTGGTGAACCGGACCCCGGTCACCTTGCCGTCCTTGCATTCGCATCGCAGCCGGATAAGGCCGGCGGGTGCCTCCAGGACTAGCTCGGTGACCGGTTCGCTCATCGAGACCATGCCGGTCTCGAGCAGGACGGTGGCCGTGCAGATGGTGTTGCTGCCGGACATCGCCGGGTACTCGGTCGACTCGGCGATCACGTAGCCCAGCAGTGCCTCAGGGTGGCGGGACGGGAGGATGAAGTTGGCGCTGTGCGCCACGCCGCCGCGCGGCTCGAACAGCAGCAGCTTGCGGATGTCGTCGAGGTGCTGCTCGAGGTAGATCTTCTTATCAAACATGGTCTCGCCGGGTACGTCGCCGATGCCGCCGGTGACGACCTTGCCGATCTCACCTCCGGCGTGGCATTCCACGACGTTGAGTACCTTGCTCCAGCGCATGGCGGTGGTGTCCTAATCTGTGCCGTCGGATGTGTAGACGGGGCCGCGGGCGATGACCGGGTCGAGTATGCCGCCGGAAATCTGGTCAACCGCTTCCTCGAAGCGGGCAGGATCGCGTCGCTGCCCCGGGTAGCCGATCCTGTCCCGCACCGTCGGCGTCAGCAGCCAGGCACCCGCGACCACCGCCGACAGCGCCTGGAACTGCCCGGGCTGCTCGGCGTGCAGCGCCCGCAGCGCCTGGTCGACCGCCCCGGCGGCAGCGTCGTCGAGTTGTCCGAGGAAGGCGGTAATAGCGCCGAAGGCGTCGGCGCGGGCGTCAACCGCACGCACAAGCCAGGCGTCGAAATCTGGCTCGCTGGTCGCCGCGGGGTTATCGCCCGAGGCGGGGATGAGCACGTCGGCGATAGCCCGCAGAGCGCTCACCTCAGCGCTGGTCAGCGGACGGGGGGCGGCGAACTTCGGGGGAACTGACAGCCGGGACGGCGGCCCGCCGGGAGTGCTGGTTGTCATGCGCTCACCTTCTGGTCTTTCGCCGTTGCCGCGACATGCTCCGCTGCCCGCAGCGCGAGCGCTGAGATGGTGCACGTTGGGTTGGCCGAGCCGCTGGTGACGAAGATGCTGCCGTCGGCGAGGAACAGGTTCGGCACGTCGTGCGCCCGGCCGTAGGAGTCGACGACTGACGTGGCGGGATCGTGGCCCATCCGGGCGGTGCCCAGCAGATGGCCTGGCTGATCGATCCACAGCTCGACGGGGAAGGTGCGGACGGCGCCGGAGGCGGCGTGGATCTCCTCCATCCGTTCCACTGCGAAGCGCAGGAGCTTACGGGTGTTCTCGCTGATCCGGTAGCGGATCTTGGGGGCTGGTATGCCATCACCGTCCGTCAGGCTCGGGTCCAGCGTGACTGTGTTGGCCTCGTCGGGCAGGTCCTCGGTGTTGGCCGCCCACAAGATGCCGCAGGCGTGAGACCGCGCGACGTCGTGGATGGCAGCACCCCACAGCTGGTCATAGGGCAATGTGCGGTGGACCTCCACGGCATTCAGCGGCCCAGGGGTAGGCAGGGCCTGCAGCTTCGCGCCGCGTACGAAGTCATGCCCGGCGCGCGTGTCGTAGAACTCCATCGAATGGATCAGCTGTCCAGCCGGGCCCCGCCAGCTCTCCAGATTCTCGTCGTAAAAGCCGGTCACCGAGCAGTTCGGATGCAGCATGAGGTTCTTGCCGACCAGGCCTGATGAATTCGCCAGGCCATCTGGGTGCTGCGCCGACGCCGACAGCAGCAGCAGCCGCGGCGTCCCGATGCCGTTGGCGCAGACTACGACGGCGTGGGCTCGCTGCAGGTGCTCAGCGCCGTCACGGTCAATCCAGATGGCGCCGGCGGCCCTGCCGTCACTGCCGGTTTCGATTTTGCGTACCCGGGCTCCGGTGATCAAGGTCGCGCCCGACCGCAGGGCATGCGGCCAGAATGCGATGTCGGCGGAAGCCTTCGAGCTTTCCGGGCAGCCCCACTCGCACGTTCCCCAGCGAGCGCACTGGGATAGCTCCTTGAATTTCTGGCTGGGGATGGCGTTGGTCCCTGGCCACCAGTGCCAGCCGAGCGCATTCATGCCCGCGGCAGCTTTGCGGCCGGCCTTGCCGAGCGGGTGCGGCGGGAGGGGATAGTCCAGGCCGTCGGGATAAGCAGGGTCACCGCCCAGGCCAGATACCCCGATGAATGCGTCAATCCGGTCGTTATAAGGCGCCAGGTCGGCATAGGTGATAGGCCAGTCGTCGGCAACTCCGTCAAGTGTCCGAACCCGGAAATCTGACGGGAGAAGCCGTGGCCATTCCGCGCCATAGTAGATGCTTGACCCGCCGACGGCGTTGAACATAACCGGCCACATGTCCGAATCGGAGACGTCGAGGGGGTAATCGGCCGGCAGCCCCCGGTCGTTCGGGTCGTGAGCCCACTGCTTCTGGATCAGCAGTTCCCACTCGGGATAGTTGGCCGGATAGTCGGTGGGGTTTACCCAGTCACCCTGTTCCAGGCAGACAACCCTGAAGCCCCGCGCCGCGAGCGTATGGGTAACCACGCCACCCGACGGTCCCGACCCGATGACAACTACGTCAGCTACCTCGTCCTCACGATTGGTCATGCTTGTCTCCTCAGCGCGCTGTCGGCGTGATCATTACATGCACGCCGACCGGGCTGGCTTAGCGCGTCGCCCGGTACCGGTGTCACGCCTTGCAGAGCACGCCGCCGTCGATGACGAACGATGTGCCGGTGATGGCGCGGGATGCGTCGGAAAGCAGGAACGCGACAGACTGGCCGATCTCGACCGGCTCAATCGGCCGGCCGATCGGCTGCCAGTCCGGGAGGGCGTCCTCGAGCGCCTGCCGGCCGCCGAGCCTGGTGTAGTGCGGCACGTTCAGCGGCGTGTCGACGAAAGCAGGGCAGACCGCATTGGCCCGGATGCCACGGTCCGCGAAGTCAAGCGCGACTGCCTTGGTGAGCATCAGTACCGCGCCCTTGCTGGCCGTGTACAGCGTCAGTTGCTTCTCAGCCGCGAGGGAGTTGATCGAGCCGATGTTGACGATGGAACCCCCGCCAGAAGCAACCAGCGCTGGCACCGCGTACTTGCATCCTAGGAAGACGCCCTTGACGTTGACATCGAAAGTGCGCTCGTACTCATCCACCGTGGCCGACACCACGTCGTTCGGCAGCAAGATGCCGGCGTTGTTGACGATGCCGTCCATCCGCCCGTGCCTCGTGACGGTGAAGTCCACAGCCCCCTCGACGTCCCGCTCGTTCGTGACGTCGAGGGCGCGCGTTGCCCACCGGTTACTGTCGAACTCGTCGGCCAGCCCTTTGGCGCTAGAGCTGCTGGACGCGGTGGCGACGACGGCCGCGCCCACATCGTGCAAGTGCCGGGCTGTCGCACGTCCGATCCCGCCGGCTGCGCCAGTGATCAGTACGACCTTGCCGTCAAGGGATCCCATCGGAGGCTCCAATCAAAATGAAGATTGTCGACAATAGACTGCCTGAAGGCGGCGAACCTGTCAAGCCGTGCCGAACTTTGTCTTGCACATATCCGGGCCGCCTTCAGGGCCATGGCAGACCACTAGTCAGGCGAGCGGCCGATTTCGGCGCTCCGCTTCGTTAGCTGTGACTGTCCGGCGGCGGATCGTACGGGCTAGCTGGCCTCGCGGACGCCGTCCTCCGCGTCTGACGCCGATTCGGGCACCTTGGAGTGGATGTGGTCGGCAAGCTCGCGCCGGATCTGCTCCATGTCACCAGACTCAATCGCGCCCAGCAGGGCACGGTGCGATTCGGCAAGGCCGCTTAGCTGCGGGAACGACTGGTGATCGATGGCCAGGAACAGGCGCAATTGCGATTCCCACGACTTCCAAACGTCGTAGAGTACCTGGTTGCCTGACGCACGGTAGAGCAAGCCGTGCACTGCCAGATGCGCCTCAATGCTGCCTGGCCGGTCTCCTTCAGCAGTGCGCGCGCTCAGCGCATTCACCGCGTCGACTAGTTCTTCTCGCCCCTCGCTAGTCGCGAAGTGCGGCAGTGCGCACTCGACAGCGTACGGCTCGAGGACGGTACGCAGAGCCGCGATTTCCGCCGCAACCCTAGGGCTGACCTCGGCGACGTAGGCGCCCCGGAACGGTATGCGCACTACTAGGCCTTCCTGCTCTAGGCGATGAAGCGCCTCACGCAGTGGTGCCCGGCTAATGCCCAGCTCAGTGGAAATATGGACTTCACGAAGCTGACTGCCTGGAGGGAACGTTCCGTCGAGGATGGCGTTACGCACAGCACGTAGAGCGCCGTCGGCCGTTGTGGACTGCTGAAGGCGCTCGATGGCCATCCTGTCTCCCGGCACATAGTTTATTGTCGACTAAGTCCCGCACAGGATACACCCGGCATGAAGGAGGCTGGGCTTCGGCTTTGGGTCAACCGACCATGGCGTGGTCGGCGAAGCGTCCGGCATACGGCGTGGTATGTAACAGCGACGGCGCCGTCGGCGCGGAATCTCAGCGAACGGGCCTGCGTAGTGTGGAAGTCAAGACCGAAGTGTGAACCAACCGACGGTCCATCCACGATACGAGCCTTGGTAGAAACAGGAGTCGTCGTGGCAGAGTGCTGCGCAGAGGTGCTGAGCAGGCGCAGCTTCGGGCTTCCCGACTGACTAGTATTACAGCAGCACTTTGTGATACTTGGTGGCCGTGGTATGCCGGTCTCATGTCTGTAGATGATGATGACCTGGCCGCGTGGATCGCGGGGCTGGATGACCTGTTCGCGCTGGTGGCCGCCCGGTTCTTCCGGGTCGAGCCGCGGCTGCGGGCCCGCGCGTACGTGCGCGGCCTGCTGGCGCCGCTGGCCAGCAAGAACGGGTGGACCCTGGCCGAGGCCGCCGGGGATGCGACGCCGGACGGGATGCAGCGGCTGCTCAACCGGGCCGCCTGGGACGCGGACGGGGTCCGCGACGACGTGCGCGCCTATGTCGCCGGGCACCTCGGCTCGGCGGACGGCGTGCTGGTAGTGGACGAGACCGGGTTCCTGAAGAAGGGCGCCCGGTCGGCCGGGGTGCAGCGGCAGTACTCCGGCACGGCCGGGCGGGTGGAGAACTGCCAGCTGGGCGTGTTCTGCGCCTATGTCACCGGGAGGGGCCGCGCGCTGATTGACCGCGAGCTGTACCTGCCGAAATCGTGGATCGCGGACCGGGAGCGCTGCCGCCAGGCGGGAGTCCCGGATGACGTGGAGTTCGCCACCAAGGCTGAGCTCGCCCGGCGGATGCTCGGCCGGGCGATCGATGCCGGCGTTCCCGTGGCCTGGGTGACCGCCGATGAGGCCTACGGCCAGGATCACAAGTTCCGGTCCTGGCTGGAGCAGCGCCGGACTGGCTACGTCGTGGCCGTGCCGTGCAGCCAGGCGGTCCCTGGCAGCGCCGGCACCTCCCGCGCGGACGTGCTGGCCGCGCGGGCACCGGAGCAGGCATGGAAACGGCGCAGCTGCGGGGCGGGCGCGAAGGGCCCCCGGATGTTCGACTGGGCGGTAGCCTCCCTGCCGTGCCACCAGGACACCACTCCGCCCGGGTGGTCGCGGTGGCTGCTGGTGCGCCGCGCCCTGACCCGCAACGCCAGGGGCGAACTAGAGCTGGCCTATTACCTGTGCTGCGCTCCCGCGGGCACCACCGATGAGGACCTGATCCGGGTGGCCGGATCCCGCTGGGCGGTGGAGGTTGGCCACCGCTGGCACCGGTCAAGGCACGCTGCTTTCTCATGGCTGTGTTCCTTGTTCCGTGGCGGGCTCCTGTTCAGGCTGTGCCCAGCGGG
>Ga0068856_100002173_pt1 | contig 20321 bp, 21 predicted proteins | sample KBSCornC62_FD_66595 | JGI IMG/M metagenome (GOLD analysis project Ga0068856, IMG submission 66595) | Corn rhizosphere microbial communities from Kellogg Biological Station, Michigan, USA - KBS Corn C6-2 | ecosystem: Host-associated > Plants > Roots > Rhizosphere > Soil ... | reverse complement strand
CCAATCGCGCTCACGCGCTCGTCGGCGAGCTCGCGGCGGGTGCAGGCGCAGGCATAGACGACGCCGTCGTCGGCAAGCTTCGCGAGCGCGGTTTCGTACACGCGCGTGCGCGTCGATTGGCGCCACACGTCCGCGTTCCATTCGAAGCCGTACGCCTCGAGCGCGGCGAGTATCGCGTCGGCCGCGTGCGGTCGGGCGCGCGGCAGGTCGACGTCCTCGATGCGGACGAGCCAGGCGCCGCCGTGATGGCGCGCATCGGCGTAGCTCGCCATCGCGGCGACGAGCGAGCCGAAATGCAGCGGGCCGGTCGGCGACGGTGCGAAGCGACCGCGGTAGGTGCTGACCGCCTTTAAGGTGGTGGCCTCAGTGCGCGAGCAGCGCCGACGTCTGCACGGCGTCGACGCCGCCGCTCTGGTAGCGCTTCATCGCCGCCATCACCGCCGTCGGATAGTCGGCCTGACCGACGCTGCCGTTGTAGCGGCCGAGCGCGCGGTAGAGATCGCCGTTCTCGACGTCGAGATAGTGGCGCAGGATCGTGCAGCCGTAACGGAGGTTCGTTCGGAGCTGGAACAAATTCTGGTCCGCCGTGCCGATCAGGCGCACCCAGAACGGCATCACCTGCATGTAGCCGCGCGCGTCGGCCGACGAGATCGCGTACTTGCGGAAGTTGCTCTCGTGGTGGATCACGCCGAGCACGAGCTGCGGATCGAGGCCGGCGCGCGTCGCCTCGTAATGAACGGTCGCGAGGAATTGGGCGCGCGCGCCGCCGTCGGGGAACCTGCTGGCGAGCTTCGGCGACATCTGCGCGATCCACATGCGCACATCGGGGCGCTCGGCATAGTCGCGCGGCGCCGGGTTGTCGGCGACGGCGCGCGACAGGCCGCTCGCGACCGACGGCGCGAGCGCCTCCTCGACCTGCGCGCCGGCGTGCGCGATCAGCGGGGCGATGCACGCGAATGCCGCGACCAGAAGGCGCGGCGTGAACCGCCTGCACGGGTGGAAACAACGCTTCGTCACTGTCCGATCCGCTGCGTCAAGAACGGGAGAATGTCGGCGACCGCGACTTTCGTGGCCGCAGTTTCGCGCCGGGACTGGTATTCGACGATACCTTCCGTAAGGCCGCGCTCGCCGATCGTCACCCGGTGCGGGATGCCGATCAGCTCGAGATCAGCAAACATTACGCCAGGACGCTCCCCGCGATCGTCCAGCAGCACCTCGACGCCGGCCGCCGCGAGCGCTTCGTGCAGCCGATCGGCCTCTTTGCGCACGATCTCGCTGCGATCGTAGCCGATCGGCGCGATCGCGACGGCGAACGGGGCCATCGATTCCGGCCAGATAATGCCGCGCTCGTCGTGGTTCTGCTCGATCGCCGCCGCGACGACGCGCGTCACTCCGATGCCGTAGCAGCCCATCTGGACGACGTGCGGCTGCCCCTGCGCGTCGAGGTAGGTCGCGTCCATCGCCTTCGAGTAGACGTCGCCGAGCGCGAAGACGTGGCCGACCTCGATCCCGCGCACGATTGCGAGCTGACCCCCGCCGTCGGGCGACGGGTCGCCCGCGACGACGTTGCGGATGTCGGCGACGAGATCGGGCTCCCGGCAGTCGCGGCCGAAGTTCACGCCGCGCAGGTGATAGTCGGCTTCGTTCGCGCCGCAGACGAAGTCGCTCATCGCGGAAACGGTGCGATCGACGACGAGCGGCATGTCCTTCGGAATGCCGACGGGGCCGAGATACCCCGGACGGCAGCCGGTCGCCTCGACGATCTCCGGCTCGCTCGCCCAGCGCCACCCGCTGAAACCGGGCAGCTTGCCGATCTTGACTTCGTTGCCCATGTGATCGCCGCGCACGAGCAGCATCTGCACGCGATGCTGCGCATGAACCATCAGGCACTTGACGGTGCGCGACAACGGCAGGCCGAGGAGCGCGGCGACTTCCTCGCACGTCGATTTTCCGGGCGTCGGCACGCGCGATAGCTTCTCCTGCGGCGCGGCGCGCGTCGCGCCCGGTGCCACCGCTTCCGCCTGCTCGACGTTCGCGGCGTAGCTCGACCGATCGCTGTACGCGATCGCGTCCTCGCCCGACTCCGCGAGCACCTGGAACTCGTGCGAAGCAAAGCCGCCGATCGCGCCGGTGTCCGCCTCGACGGCGCGAAACTGCAGGCCGAGCCGCGTGAAGATGCGCGCATACGCGTCGTACATCGCGCGGTACGACACCATCAGCGCATGGCGGTCGACGTCGAACGAATACGCATCCTTCATCAGGAATTCGCGCCCGCGCATCACGCCGAAGCGCGGCCGGATCTCGTCGCGGAACTTGACCTGGATCTGGTAGAGGTTGACCGGGAGCTGGCGATAGCTGCGAACGTCCTTGCGCACGATGTCGGTCACGACTTCCTCGTGCGTCGGTCCGAACAGGAAGTCGCGCGCCTGCCGATCCTTGATCTTGAGCAGCAGCGGGCCGAACTTGTCCCAGCGTCCGGTTTCTTCCCACAACTCGGCGGGCAGGATATGCGGCAGATACGATTCGAGCGCGCCCGCGCGGTTCATCTCCTCGCGTACCACCTGCTCGACCTTGCGCAGCGTACGCAGGCCGAGCGGCAGCCACGAATAGATGCCGGACGACACCTTCTTGATCATCCCCGAGCGCAGCATGAGCTTCTGGCTCATCACTTCCGCCTCGGCGGGCGCTTCCTTCAGCGTGTTGAGGTAGAACTTCGTCACGCGCATCGCGCGCTCGTCTTTCCGTGATCGAGGGACCGGCGATTTTATCGTCCTTTGGCGGGCGAGCCTCGGTCCGGGTGCGACAATCGCCCGGCCCGTCCACTCGTCGCGTTTTTTTCCCCGGATGTCCGTCGCCGACCTCGACGACCCCCGCGTCTGGCCGGCCGCTGCGCCGGCGCCCGCACCGTTCGATGCCGCCGAGCGGGCGATCGCGGCCGATACGCAGGTCGAGGCGGACGCGGCCGATTTGCGCGTGCGCCAATGGCTGCTCGACGCGGTGACGCGCAACGAAGGCGATCGACTGTCGCGCACGCTCGCGCACGCGCCGTCCCCGGCGCTTGCAAGACACGTGCGGCGGCTGCTCGCCGACGTGGAGCGCGAGGTCACGTTGCCACGCGACGCGCTCGGTACGGCGCTCTTCGCCCTTCCGGTGATCGTCGTCGCGGCGCAGAACGTCGCAGCGCCTGCGATCATGCTCGACGCGGTGCTCTCCGACGTCGCCGCGATGGAGGCGATCCTTCGCGATGCGCGCGCGTTCGGCGGCTGCGAAACGTTCGCGCTCGCGTCTTCGCTCGTCGCGTCCGATGCGATCGATCTCGGCCGCCTGCCCGCGTTGCTTGCGCGCGCCGCGTTGCGCGACGGCGCGTTCGCGCGCGAAGCGGTGGACCTGCCGCCCGCGCCGCTGCGAATCGACGATACGCAGGAGCGCGTGCACTTGCGCTTCCTGCCTGGCGCGGTGTTGACCCCACCGGGCGTCGATCCGCTTGCCGCCGACGCGATCGGTCGCTTCGGCATTCCGCTCTCGCATGCGCTCGCGCGCGCGCTCGCTTTCGCCGACGTGACGCTGCTCGCGCTGCCGCGGCCCGCGCAGCGGCTCGTCGTTGCCGTGCAGGCGGGGCGCGCGGCGCAACGCGAAGTGTCGGCGCAGCTCTTTGCGAGCAATGCGATCCGGCGCCTGCGCGGCTCCTTCGGCGAGCCGACGGCGATCGTGAGCGCGCACCGTGCCGCGCACGCGGAAGGCGGCGGCGAGTTGCGGCTGTCGCTATCCTCGCCGTTCGCGCCGAAGGCCGCCGAGGGCTTTGGCTGCCCGGTTCACCCGTACGAGACGGTGCAGGAGGTGGCGGCGATGCTCGAGGCGCTGTTGCGCGACTGCCGCGTATCCGACGTGCGCATTGTGCGCGGCGTTCACGACGACATCGATCCGATCACCGGCGGCCCGCTGTTCTTCAAGTCCTAGTGTCACATCTTGCTGCTCTTGGCCGCCTTCTGCGCCGACGCCTTTTCGATCGCCATCGTGACGACGGCATCGACCGCGCTCTTGTAGTCGTCCTTGTTCGCTTCCTTGAATCCCGGCGCGTTGATTTTCGCGCTGCCGCCCTTCGTCGTCTCGATCGTGAACGCAACGGGCTTCACGCCCTTGGGCCAGCCGGAATACATGTGCCCCCACGGCGAATAGATCTGGATCGACCGGTTACCCTCGGCGCCCTTGGCCGTGATCTTCTGGATCCCGGCGGCGACGGCGTCGTTGACCCGACCGCCGGTCACTTCGAGCAAGCCGGGCTGGACGGCCGTCACCTTCGCGGGCGCGGCCGGTGCCGGCGGCTGCTTGCCAGCCGCCTGCTCCTCGAGCATTTTCTTCCGCTGCTCGGGCGTGATCACCGAGCGCGACGAGGCCGTACCGCCGACCGCTTCGGCGCCCAGGTCGCGCTTGGGCGCCGGCGCAGGCGTTTGGGAATGGGCCGCGGTCCACGACACCAGGGACAGTGCGGCAACGAGCATCGATAGCTTCACGGTCATGATGTGTCTCCTTGACACGCTTCGCATGCTCGACGCCGCGTTGGCGCCGATGCGCGAAGCACGAGCGCATCGTAGTCAGAAAGCGGCCGGATTCACCTTGCTTTTCACGACACGGCCGCGACCGATGTCGTGTGTGCGCCACGCGAGATATCCGCGGTCTGCATGCCGGCGGCGTGCGCAGGTCCGCGACGCCTGACGCGGCCGATGCCGCTCACATGCTCGGTCACCTTGGGATCGCCGACGTACTCGATGTTCCCGGCGCCGGAAATGCTTGCGCGGAGCGTCTTCCGGGCATTGACGACCACGTCGCCGACGCCGCTCACGTTGACGGTCGCGTCGTCGGCGATCAGCTTGTCGGCGTGATACGAACCGGCGCCGGAGATGGAGACGAACTGCTGGTCGACGCGTCCGCCGAGCTTCGCATCGAGCGCGCCCGATCCGTCGACGCGAAGCGACGTCGCGCGAAGATCTTCGATCGCGAGCGTCGAGCCTCCCGACGCCGCGATCCGCAACGACTGCGCGTCGAGCCTCGACGCGCGGATCTTCACGCTGCCGTTCATGTCGATGACGTCGAGCGTGCGAAAGCGTAACGTGACGTGCGGGGCGCTTGGCGAGCGTCCGCCGAAGAGGCGGTTCCACCAGCGACGCCGGTCCACGGCACGCAGCCGCAAGCGGCCATTGGAGACTTGGGCGCTCACACGCACATGCCGGCCTGCCTCCACGTCGATCGACTCGCTGTCCGACTGCAGCAGCGTTACCTCCGCGCTGCCGCCAATCTCGAGTTGATGGAACGGCGGGAGCGATTCGTGCCGCGCCGTCTCGGCGCCCGGCTCGCCGCCGATGCCGCGCGACAGCGTCCACCAGGCGAGCATCGCCGAGACCAGGACAGCGGCGACGATCAGCAAAGGCAGGGTCGTGCGAGGCATGGGACAGTTCGAGCCAGGACGTCGATTTTGGATGCGACGCCCGCCGCGGTTGGATTCATTGCTTGAGCTTGACAGGTTGTTGGTGATCGCATACCGTATACAGAATTCAGGACCAACCCAGCATCAGACCGCGCGACGCGGCGAGAAGGAGGTGTCGTGGAACAACCATCGCAACCCATCCGGGTCGTCATCGCGAAGGTCGGCCTCGACGGCCATGACCGTGGCGTGAAGATCGTCGCGCGAACGCTTCGCGACGCGGGCATGGACGTCATCTACACCGGGTTGCATCGCACGCCCGAGGAGGTCGTCGAAGCGGCGATCCAGGAAGACGTCGACGTCATCGGCGTCAGCATCCTGTCCGGCGCGCACATGACCGTGTTCCCGCGCCTCGTCAAGCTCCTCGAGGAACGCAATGCCGACGACATTCTCGTCGTGGGCGGCGGCGTCATCCCCGACGAGGACCTGCCGAAGCTCAAAGCCATCGGCGTTCGCGAACTGCTGCTGCAGGATACGCCGCCCGCAGCGATCGTGGAGACCATCCGCCGCCTCGTCGCCGAGCGCGGGCCGCGGTAGAAGGAAGGTTCGGGCCGCGCGGCCGTTTCGACACCCGCAGCGAACTCACGACGATGAGCACGATGGAGCAGTGGAGCTTTCCGCCGCGCTTCGACGCGGGCTACCTGCCGAGCGCCGATTCGCGCTACTGGTTTCCGGTGCGCGAGACGATGCCGCCCGGCGCACGCGACGCCGCGATCGTCGCGCGGCTGCAGCAGGTCACGCGCTACGCCTACGAAACGTCGCCGTTCTACCGCCGCAAGTGGGACGCGGCCGGGTTTCATCCCGACCACCTGCGCTCGCTCGAGGATTTCGAGGCGAAGGTCCCGGTGATCACCAAGCAGGACTTGCGCGACGCGCAGACGCGCAAGCCGCCGTTCGGCGACTACCTTTGCATTCCCGATGCCGACGTGCATCACATCCACGGCACGTCCGGAACGACCGGACGCCCGACTGCGTTCGCGATCGGCCGCGACGACTGGGATGCGATCGCGAATGCGCATGCGCGAATCATGTGGGGGATGGGCATCCGTCCCGGCGACATCGTGTTCGTCGCGGCGATCTTCAGCCTGTACATGGGCTCGTGGGGCGCCCTTGCAGGCGCCGAGCGGCTGCGCACGAAAGCGTTTCCGTTCGGCGCCGGCGCACCGGGCATGACTGCACGCGCCGCGATGTGGCTCGATCTCGCGAAGCCGGCGGCGTTGTACGCGACGCCGTCGTTCGCGCTGCACCTGGCCGAGATCGCGCGCGGCGAGGGCTACGATCCGCGAAGCTTCGGCATCCGGACGATGTTCTTCTCCGGCGAACCGGGCGCGTCGGTGCCCGGTGTGCACGACCGCCTGGTCGCCGCCTACGGCGCGCGTGTCATCGACTGCGGGTCGATGGCGGAGATGACGCCGTTCATGAACGTCGCGGGATCCGCCGAGACCGGCGGCATGCTGTGCTGGCAGGACGTCGTGTACACCGAAGTCTGCGACCCGAAGCGCTACGTGCGCGTCCCGTACGGTCAGCGTGGAACGCCGGTCTATACCCATCTCGAGCGCACGTCGCAGCCGATGATCCGGCTCGCATCGGGCGATCTCACGCAGTGGGAGGACGGTCCCAATCCGTGCGGCCGGACTTATCCGCGCCTTCCGCGCGGCATCTTCGGCCGCATCGACGACATGTTCACGATTCGCGGCGAGAACGTCTATCCGAGCGAAGTCGACGCGGTGCTGAACCAGGTGCCGGGCTACGGTGGCGAACACCGGATCGTCATCACGCGCGAAGGCGCGATGGACGAACTCGTCATCCGCATCGAAATCGCACCCGAGGATCATGCGCGTGGCGAGAGCGCGCACCGGGCGCTGCACGACGAAGCGGCCAGGCGCCTTTCGAAGATGCTCGGCCTGCGCTCGAAGCTCGACGTGGTGGCGCCCGGCACGTTCCCGCGCACGGATTTCAAGGCGCGGCGCGTGATCGACGACCGCGACGTGTTCCGCGAAATGAACGCGCGGCTCGCGGCCGGTTGACGATGGCGTACATTCCGTCGCGCGAACTGGAAGCTCGCGTTCTCGCGGGCGACACGCGCGCGATCGCGCGTCTTCTGACCCGCGCCGAAAACGACGCCGCCGAAGCGCGCGCGACGCTCGATTCGATGTTCGGGCACGCGGGACGCGCGCACGTCGTCGGCATCACCGGCGTGCCGGGCAGCGGCAAGTCGACGCTTGTCGCGAAGCTCGCCGCCGAGGTCCGCAAGAGCGGCCGCAGGATCGCGATCGTCGCGATCGACCCGTCGAGTCCGTTCTCCGGCGGCGCGATCCTCGGCGACCGCATCCGGATGGGCGAGCTCGCCGGCGATCCCGGCGTCTTCGTGCGCAGCATGGCGACGCGCGGCGCGCTCGGCGGTCTTGCGAAAGGCACGCTCGAGGTCGTCGACGTGCTCGATGCGGCCGGATTCGAGATGGTCGTCATCGAGACGGTCGGCGTCGGCCAGGACGAGGTCGAGGTTGCACGCGCCGCGCACACGACCGTCGTCGTGTCCGCGCCCGGGCTCGGCGACGACATCCAGGCGATCAAGGCCGGCATATTGGAAATCGCGGATGTCCACGTCGTCAGCAAGTGTGACCGTCCGGACGCGAACCGCACGATCGTCGATCTGAAGACGATGCTCGCGCTCGGCTACACGCACATGGACACCGAGAGGTGGAAATCCGAAGCAGGGTCGGAGACGACTTTCGCGCCCGATGGCGCGCTGCCGGGTTCTTCCGGGAAAGTCGTCTCTGACCCTGCTTCGGTTGCTCCCGCCGTCATCGCGACGAGCTCGACGAAGGACCAGGGGATTGGCGAGCTGCTCGCGGCGGTCGACCGGCACCGCGAGGTGCTCGAACGTACCGGCGACATCGAAACGCGCCGCGCGGCGATCGCCGAGCGGCGCCTGCTCGCAGCGGCCGAGGGACTGATGCACGATGCATTCGAACGCCAGCGGCCCGGCAAGGTCGCACCGTTGCTCGAACGACTGCGCGCGCGTGCGCTGTCGCCGCACACGGCGGCGCTGCAATTGCTGCGCGAACTGAAATTCGGAGGTGATGCATGAACGACACGACGACATCCGCCACCAGCGCGCTCGCCGACCAGGTCGAATCGTGGGAACGGAACGAGGTGGCCAATTTCGTGCAGCGCGCGCCCGAGCGCGCAGTCGAGTTCAGCACGCTCGGCGGGTTTGCGCTGAAGCGCGCTTACACGGCGCTCGACGTCGCCGACACGCCGCTCGACGACATCGGACTGCCGGGCCGCTATCCGTTCACGCGCGGACCGTATCCGACGATGTACCGCGGGCGCCTCTGGACGATGCGCCAGATCGCGGGCTTCGGCACCGCCGAGGACACGAACCAGCGCTTCAAGTACCTGATCGCGCATGGGCAGACGGGTCTTTCGACCGACTTCGACATGCCGACGCTGATGGGCTACGACAGCGACCATCCGATGAGCGAAGGCGAGGTCGGGCGCGAAGGTGTGGCGATCGACACGCTCGCCGACATCGAGCATCTGTTCGACGGCATCGACCTGGAGACGATCTCGGTCTCGATGACGATCAACCCGAGCGCATGGATCCTGCTCGCGATGTACGTCGCGCTCGCGCAGAAGCGCGGCTACGACCTGAACAAGCTTTCGGGGACGATCCAGGCCGACATCCTGAAGGAATACCAGGCGCAGAAGGAATGGGCATTCCCGGTCGCGCCGTCGGTGCGCATCGTCCGCGACTGCATCGCGTACTGCGCGCGCAACATGAAGCGCTACAACCCGATCAACATCTCGGGCTATCACATTTCCGAGGCGGGCGGCTCGCCGCTCGACGAGGTCGCGTTCACGATGTGCAACCTGATCACCTACGTCGAGGAGGTGCTGAAGACCGGCATGCACGTCGACGAGTTCGCGCCGCGGCTCGCGTTCTTCTACGTCTGCCAGGCGGACTTCTTCGAGGAGATCGCGAAGTTCCGCGCGGTGCGCCGCGTCTACGCGAAGATCATGCGCGAGCGCTTCGGTGCGAAAAATCCCGAATCGATGCGGCTGCGCTTCCACTGCCAGACCGCGGCGGCGTCGCTCACCAAGCCGCAGTACCGGATCAACGTCGTGCGCACGGGCCTGCAGGCGCTCGCCGCGGTGCTTGGCGGTGCGCAGAGCCTGCACACGAACGGCATGGACGAGGCGTTCGCGATCCCGACCGAGGAAGCGATGAAGATCTCGCTTCGCACGCAGCAGATCATCGCCGACGAGAGCGGCGTCGCGAACGTCGTCGACCCGCTCGGCGGCTCGTACTTCGTCGAGAGCCTCACCACGCAGTACGAGCGCGCGATCTTCGGTGTGATCGACGAGGTCGACCGCAACGGCGGCACGATCAAGCTGACGCAGGAGGGCTGGTTCCAGCGGCGCATCGCGGACTTCGCGTACGAGACGGCGCTCAGGAAGGCGAACGGCGAGAAGACCGTCATCGGCGTCAACAAGTACGTCGAGCCCGAGGAGACATTCGACATCGAGCTGCATCCGTACGATGCGTCGACCGCCGAGCGCCAGCTCGCGCGTCTGCGCCGCGTGCGGCGCGAGCGCGACAACGCGAAGGTTGCCGCGCTGCTCGATCGGCTCGTCGAGGTGGCGAAGCGCGAGGACGAGAACATCATGCCCGTCACGATCGATCTCGTGACGGCGGGCGCGACGATGGGCGACATCGTCGAGAAGCTCAAGGGACTCTGGGGTACCTACCGCGAGAACCCGGTCTTTTGAGCGGCGCGCATCCGACGCCCCGCGGCATGATCCTCGACTACCTGCAATACACGCCCGCGATCGGCGGCGAGCTCGCGCTTGCCGGGCACGCGGCGCTGATCGGCCGCGCGACGATCGGCGCGAACTGCGCGCTTGGCGACTACGCGACGGTGCGCGCGGATGGCGAGACGATCCGCGTCGGTGCGAACGCATGGTTCGGCGACCACGCGACGGCGCACATCGCGGACCAGATTCGCGGCGCCGTCATCGGCAGCGACGTGACCGTCGGCCGTTACGGCATCGCGCACGCGTGCACGCTCGGCGATGGCGTCGTGATCGGCGAATCGTCGGCGGTCATGGACGATGCAAGTGTCGGCGACCACGCGGTGATCGCCGGCGACAGCGTCGTTCCGCCGCGCAAGCGATTGCCCGGCGGCTTCCTTTACGCGGGGCATCCGGCGAAGCCGGTCCGCGCGATCACGCGTGACGAGGCGAGAGCGTTCGGCGAGAGCGTGCGAAGCGGCCGCAGCGCGCCGGAGCTCGTCTCGCGACGCCTGCCGACATGGGCCGACGTGCTGCGAAGGTTGCCCGCCGGCGAGGGCGCTTGCCGGGAACTGCACGGGCGCAGACCGCTTGTCGACGGCGCGTTCGTCGCACCCACTGCGATCGTCGCCGGCGACGTCGCGATGCGCGCCGACGCGAGCGTGTTCTTCGGCTGTGCCGTTTGTGCGGGCGACGGCCGGATCGTCATCGGCGCGCGAACGAACGTACAGGACAACTGCATCCTCGAAACGGACCGGCGGCGCGGCGACCTCGTGCTCGGCAACGGGGTCACGATCGGCCACAACGTAGAGATCGGCTCGGGAGCCATCGACGACGACGCGCTGATCGGCATGGGCTCGCGCGTCGGCGACGGCGTCGTCGTCGAGCGCGGGGGCTGCATCGGCGCCGGCGCATGGGTCGAGCCCGGCACGCGCGTGCAGGCAGGCTGGATCTGGGCGGGCCGCCCCGCGCGGCCGTTCCGCGCGTTGAAGCCCGAGGAGCGCGCCGAGTTCGCGCGCGCCCGCGACATCTACGTGGTCTACTCGAACGATTACCGGAGGACCGCGCGTTCAGCGCGGTAGATCGCGGCGGATTACAGTTCGGACCCCGACGTCTCGGCGGGCGTCGGCAGCGTCACCTGCACGTTGACCGCAGCGTGCGACAGATGCGCGCGCACCAGCGCCGCGGCGGCGTTGCCGTCGCGGGCCGCGATCGCGCGCAGGATCTGATGGTGCTCGACCCAGATCGCCTTGCGGTACTCGCGGTGCTGCAGCACTTCGCGCATCGCGCGGCGCAGGTGATTCCAGAGTTCGGCCATCAGGTCGACGAAGAGCCGGTTGCGCGACAGCTCGTAGAGGTACATGTGGAAGCGCATGTCGGCGTCGATGAGCTCGGCGATCGAGTTGTCGCGCACGGCCGCCTTGCCCTCGGCGACGATCGCCTCGCCGCGCGCGATGTCGTCGCGATCGGCATGCCGCGCAGCGAGCGTCGCCGCGAGCGGCTCGATGCCGAGGCGCAGCTCGTAGATCGCGCGCATGAAATCGCGGTCGAGCGGCGCGACCATCAGGCCGCGGCGTCCGGCCTCGCTGACGAACTTCTGCTGCTTGAGCAGCATCAGTGCCTGCCCGACCGGCTGCCGCGACACCGCGAGCTTCTCCGCCACCGATTCCTGCGTGAGCCGCTCGCCCGGCGGGAGACGGCCGTCGCATATCGCGTCGAGGATCGTCCGGTAGACCTGCTCGACGATCGTCGGCGCCGGCGCGAGCGACGGCATCTCGGGGACGGTCCGCGACGAATTCATGCCGCGATGATAGCGGGCTTCAATGCGCGGCCGGACCGAAGCGGATGTCGCCATACCACGCTTCGGCATGGCTGCCGGTGTTGTCGGTATCGGTCATGACGCCGACGGCGGTGAGCATGCCCGGTTCCTCGCCGAACGCGCGCACGAAATCGTCGTGGACGTTGCGCGAGACCGCCTGCCACGCGTTCACGCCGGCGTCGCCGCTCGTGGCGACGATCATCTGGATCCTTCGCGTGTGCGGGTTCGCGATCACCGTGCCGACACGCTCGCGGTTCGACCAGATGTACATGAGCGTCGCGTACGGCAACTCCCGACCGGCCACGCGTTTGGCGACGGCGTAGACACCCCGCTCGAGCAACGGCAGCTTGCGGGTGTCGCCGTCGAACTCGAGGACGATGCGCGCCGGCGCATCCTCGCGCGATGCCTCGCGCGAATCGGCGTCGGCGATCAGGCGCGCGATCTTCCAGCGCCACGCGATCGTCGGCGCGTCGCGCGGCGCAAGACGCATCGGACAGGCGAGCGCACTCGCCGAGTCGTCGGCGATCGCGTGCAGCACCGTCGTTCCCGCATCGTCGACGAGATCGTAGCGCGTGTGGTGCTTCCCGAACGCGATCGCGATCGGCGTCCACGGCGCGAACGAAGGTCCCGGGTGGAGCGACGAGAACGCCGTCGGTTGCGCGGCCGGCGCATCGGCCCTGGCCGGTCCGGTGCCTAGGTACGCGACGGCGCCGAGGATCGCGGCCGCATGCAGTGCCCGCCGGTATAATTGCGCGCCTGCACGCGGCGTCGTCTTCCCGCTGCGTTCGACCACGTCCGAATGAGCCTCGATCGCGTTCCCGCCGGTTACGACGTCCCCAACGACTGCAACGTCGTCGTCGAGATCCCGATGCACGGCGAGCCGATCAAGTACGAAGTGGACAAGGAAACCGGCGCCGTGTTCGTCGACCGCTTCATGTCGACGTCGATGCATTATCCGTGTAATTACGGCTACATCCCGCAGACCCTTTCCGACGACGGCGATCCCTGCGACGTCCTCGTGCTCTCGCCGGTGCCGCTCATCACCGGCGTCGTCGTCCGTTGCCGTCCGATCGGCATGCTGCGCATGGACGACGAGGCGGGAGGCGACGCGAAGATCCTCGCCGTCCCGACCGACAAGCTGTCGTCGATGTACCGCGCGATCAACGAACCCGGCGACCTGCCCGACATCCAGCTCGCGCAGATCGCGCACTTCTTCGAGCACTACAAGGATCTCGAAGCGGGGAAGTGGGTGAAGCTCGCCGGCTGGACAGGTCCCGAGGAGGCGAAGCGCGAGATCACCGCAAGCGTCGACCGCTACCGCGCCGCCGCGGCGAAAGCGTAGTGTCGGTCGCCGCCGCGCGCGCGGCCGAAGCCGGTGCGCGCGCCTACGCGTTGCTGCCCGCGCTGTTCGTCGTGCTGTGGAGCACCGGGTTCATCGCGGCGAAATACGGGCTGCCGTACGCGCCGCCGCTCAAGTTCCTGCTCGTGCGCTTCGTACTGGTCGCGGTGTTGATGCTGGTCGTGACGGTGCTCATGCGCGCGCCGTGGCCCGCGGGTCCGCGCCAGGTCCTGCACGTCGCGATCGCCTCGCTGCTCGTCAACGGCCTTTACCTCGGCGGCGTGTTCGTCTCGATCGCCGGCGGCATGGCCGCGGGAACGAGCGCGATGCTCGTCGGGTTGCAGCCGGTCGTCACCGTGTTCCTCGCCCGCGGCTTTCTGGGCGAGCGGATCAGCGCGTGGCAGTGGACGGGATTTGCGCTCGGACTCGTCGGCGTCTATTGCGTCGTGCGGCACAAGATCTCGCTCGGCGACGATCCGGCGGCGCTGGCGCCGATCGTCGTCGCGCTGTTCGCGATCAGCGCCGGGACGCTGTATCAAAAGCGTTTCGCGTCGCACGTCGATCTGCGCAGCGGCGCCGTCGTCCAGTTCGCGGCGTGCGCGATCGTGTATGCGCCACTCGTCGGGTGGCTCGAGCCCGCGCCGATCCGCTGGACCGCCGAATTCGCGTTCGCCCTCGGCTGGTCCGTGATCGTCCTGTCGGTCGGCGCGATCAGCCTGCTGTACGGGCTATTGCGCCACGGCGCCGCGGCCGACGTCGCGCGCCTGTTCTACCTCGTGCCGCCGGTGACCGCGCTGATGGCGTACGCGATTTTCGGCGAGCGACTCGACGCGTTGGCGCTCGCCGGCATGGTGCTGATCGCGATCGGTGTGGCGCTCGCGCGGCGCAGGGTGACCGACGAGTTTCGGGTCAGCGAAAGTCGTCTCTGACCCTAGTTCATTCCGCGAACGACGCCGGGAGACGGGCAACCTCGTCCGGCGCGTCGGCGAGCGGGGTACCCGAGTCGGCGAGCGCGTCGGCGAGCCGGCCGACGGTCGTCTCGTGCGGCAGCGACACGCCGAAATGCAGCGGCTCGCCGTTGCGGTAGATCGCGAGCGTCGGAAAGTTCTCGACGTCGATGTCACCGGCGATCTCGGCGTCGTCCTCGATGTCGAGCCACACGAACGTCGCCTGCGGCCGCGCTTGCGCGACGCGCTCGTACGCGGCGCGGAACTGCGTGCAGGTGTCGCACCAGGCGGCGCACAGCGCGACGACGACGAGCCGCGCCGGATCGGCGAACGCGCGCCCGATCGCATCCCGCTTCGCCATCGTCAGGACCGGCATTGCGGTTTCCGGCAACATCGAACGCCGATTATCGCGCGCGCGGCGATCACGCGTCCTGCACGACGAGTGTTCCCGCAATCCGATCGTGCAGGAACTGGCGATCGGGATCGACGATCGCCCAGCAATAGCCGAGCGCGACGAACGCGGCGGCGTTGCGTCCGTGACCGCTCGCATGCACCAGCGCGTACGCCCCCAGCGCAAGCCCCGGTCCGATCCAGCAGGCGACGTAGCGAACGAGCGCACGGATGCGCGTCGGAGGAGCGCCGCGGCGGTCGACAAGACGCAGCCGCCACGTCTTCTGCGGCAGCGTGCGGCGTCCGCCGCTCCAGCACCAGACGTAGTAGAAGCCCGCACCGGCGGCGAGCGTGCAGAACATGATCACGCGCGCGAGCGTCGACGGAACGGTCAGCGTCTGGCGCGTCGGATCGTGCGGGAGAAACGGCAGGAACACGAAGCTCGCGACGAACAGCATTGCGGTGAGCAGCAACGCCTCGTAGCCGAGCGCCGCGACGCGGCGGCGGATCGTGGCGAGCCGCGGGCCCCCGGGAGCGGTCACTGCCCCGGCGCGCGCGGCGCAGGGACAGGGGCGCGAGAAGGCGCAGGCGCGGGCGGATGCATCGGTGGCGCCCCGGGCCTCGCCGGCGGCCGCGCCGCCAGCTCGCGCCGCTTCTCGGGGGGCAGGTTCTGATACTCCTGCCATTTCTGACGCATCTCGTTCTTTTGATCGGGCGGCAGCGCCTTCAGCGACTTGTAGCGCTCACGCGCGGCGTTGCGCTGGTCCGGCGTAAGGCTCGACCATTCGCGCATCTGCCGCTGGATCCGCTGCTGCTGATCGGGGGACAGCGACGGATAGCGCTTCGCGAGGCCGAGCCACTTGGTCTTGCGCTGCGCGTCGAGGTGGTTCCAGTCGGACGCGAGTGGCGCCAGCACCTGCCGGTCGTGCTCGCTCAACTCGTTCCACGACGGCGACTTGAGGCCGATCTGCGCGTGCGCCGTCGAAGCGGCGAGCGCGGCGACGGCAACGATGCGCGTCAGCGCTCTTCGCCGCTGCGAAGCCAATTCTGGAATCCCCTGTCCAGATAGGCGTCGATCGGCAGGTCCGACGCGAGCAGGTGCAGGTCCAGGTCCTCGAACTCGTTAACCTGCTGCACGGCGTGCCATTGTTGGTACCCGAAGCCCGCGGCGGCGACGAAGAGCGCAACGGCGAGCCAGCGGAACATCGCCGCCCGCTGATGCGGGCGGTTGCCAGGCAGGCCGGGCCCGCCGGCGGTCACGAGGTCCGGCACCGTGCTCTCCGCTGCGCCGAGGTTGCCCATGGCGGCCGCGCGCGCCTGTTGCAGCCGGTAGAGCGTGCCGGGGCGCAGGTCGGCGGTGCCGAGGTCCAGGTGGCGGGCGATCTTGCGGGCGAATTCGGATTCTGCATTCATAACGTCATACCCTTCGCCTTCAGCATCTCGGCCAGGGCGTGGACGGCGCGCGAGCAATGCGTCTTCACGCTGCCTTCGGAGCACCCCATGGCAGCGGCCGTTTCCGCAACGTCGAGTTCTTCCCAGTAACGCAACAGGAACGCCTCGCGTTGACGGGCCGGCAGCCTCGCGAGCGCCTGCTCGATGATCCGCAGCGTCTGGCGCTGCTCGGCCGCGTCGGCCGGGTCCGACGGCTCCCGCGACTCGCTCGGCGCCTGCAGCGTCTCGAGCGGATCGTACTCGTCGTCGTCCTCCTTGTGGCCGAACGCCGAGAGGACGGTCGTCCACGTTGAGCGCACCTTCTGGCGCCGAAAATGGTCATGGATCGCGTTTTGCAGGATGCGCTGGAAGAGCATCGGCAACTCGCCGGCCGGCCGCGCCGCGTAATTCTCGGTCAGCTTGAGCATCGCGTCCTGCACGATATCGAGCGCCGCATCCTCGTTGCGCACCGCGTACATCGCCTGCTTGTAGGCGCGCCGCTCGACTTCGGCGAGAAAGCTCGAAATTTCCGTTGGCGTTGCCAGTTCGCGCGTTCCTTCGGTTCAACCGGGTGCTTCACCGGACCGCCACGGCGTCGCTGCAAATCCCGATCGGGCGGCGGCGATTATAGGCGCACGCTCATGCGGCCCCCGGCTGTCGGCCGCGATGTTGCGCCGTAGCAAATCCCCTTGACCGCCTTTGGCATTGCCGGTAGTGTCGGGCCTTCCGGGTCGAAAGGCTCGGATGCTGTATTGCAGCAAGGGCCGACGAACCCTCCCTCCGCGGCGCCACGAGCGCCAACGAGTCTCCCTGGAGACGGCCCGATTGCCCATTCGCGGCTTTCTACCCCGAGCCTTGGCGGGCGCGCGCTCCCATCGAGTGCGACCAACTGAACGACCACCGTTCGCCGCGACGGCGCAACGGACTTTCGAGGCATGGACTCATGGAATTGACGGGCGCGGAAATCCTGATCCGCTGTCTTCAGGAAGAAGGCGTCGACTACGTCTTCGGCTACCCCGGCGGGGCGGTTCTCAACATCTACGACGAGCTTTTCAAGCAGACGCGGGTCAAGCACGTGCTCGTCCGTCACGAGCAGGGCGCGGTCCACGCGGCCGACGGCTATTCGCGCTCGTCGCACAAGGTGGGCGTGGGGCTGGTGACGTCCGGGCCGGGCGTCACGAACGCGGTGACCGGCATCGCGACCGCCTACATGGATTCGATACCGCTCGTCGTCATCACCGGGCAGGTGCCGACGGCGGCGATCGGGCAGGACGCGTTCCAGGAATGCGACACCGTCGGCATCACGCGGCCGTGCGTCAAGCACAACTTCCTGGTGAAGAACGTCGCGGATGTCGCGATCACGATGAAGAAGGCGTTCTATCTGGCGGCGACCGGGCGCCCCGGCCCCGTCGTCGTCGACATTCCGAAGGACGTCACGCAGGCGAAGGCGGCATTCACCTATCCCAAGACCGTCTCGCTGCGCTCGTACAACCCGGTGACCAAGGGCCATGCGGGGCAGATCAAGAAAGCGGTACAGCTCCTGCTCGAAGCGAAGCGGCCGATGGTGTACACGGGAGGCGGTGTCATCCTGAATGACGCGTCGGAGACGCTGACACGGCTCGTGCGGCTGCTCGGCTTCCCTTGCACGAACACGCTGATGGGTCTTGGCGGCTTCCCGGGCACGGACCCGCAGTTCACCGGCATGCCGGGAATGCACGGCACGTACGAAACCAACATGGCGATGCAGCACTGCGACGTGCTGCTCGCCGTCGGCGCCCGCTTCGACGATCGCGTGATCGGCGATCCGGCGCACTTCTACCGCCCCGACCGCAAGATCATCCACATCGACATCGATCCGTCGTCGATCTCCAAGCGTGTCAAGGTCGACGTTCCGATCGTCGGCTACGTCGGCGACGTGCTGTCGGAAATGACGAAGCTCGTCGAATCGGCGCCGGCGCGTCCCGACGCCGCCGCGCTCAAGGCGTGGTGGGCCGAGATCAAGGAGTGGCAGCGCAAGGACTGCCTGCGCTACGACCGCGCAAGCAAGCTCATCAAGCCGCAGTTCGTGATCGAGAAGCTCTACGCGCTGACGCGCGGCCAGGCGTTCGTCACGTCGGACGTCGGACAGCACCAGATGTGGGCGGCGCAGTACTACCGGTTCGACAAGCCGCGCCGCTGGATCAATTCGGGAGGCCTCGGGACGATGGGCTTCGGGCTGCCGGCGGCGATGGGCGTGCAGCTCGCCAATCCCGATGCCGACGTCGTCTGCGTCACCGGCGAGGCGTCGATCCAGATGTGCATCCAGGAGCTGTCGACGTGCCGGCAGTACCACCTGCCGATCAAGATCGTGAACCTCAACAATCGCTACATGGGGATGGTGCGGCAGTGGCAGGAGTTCTTCTACGGCAACCGCTACGCGGAGTCGTACATGGACGCGCTGCCCGACTTCGTGAAGCTCGCCGAGGCGTACGGTCACGTCGGCATGAAGATCGAGCATCCGCGCGACGTCGAAGGCGCGCTGCGCGAGGCGCTCGCGCAGAAGGAGCGGCTCGTGTTCCTCGATTTCGTGACCGATCAGACGGAGAACGTGTTCCCGATGGTGCCGGGCGGGAAAGGGCTCACCGAGATGATCCTGGCGGAGGAACTGTGAGCACCCCCCAACCCCACCCTGTCTCCGCGCGGGGACAACGAGCTCGCGTAGCGATCGACGTTGCGGCGAACGCTAACGTGAGCGCAGCGAACGTCGAGCCCGGCGTTAGCCGGGCGGCCATAGCCAAAAGGGAGCCGAGCGTCAGCGCGGCGGGTGAGGGGTCGAGCGTGCCGTGGAGGCATGCATGAGACACATCCTGTCGATCCTCGTCGAGAACGAGGCGGGCGCGCTGTCGCGGATCTCGGGACTCTTCTCCGCGCGCGGCTACAACATCGAGTCGCTGACAGTGGCGCCGACCGAGGACCCGACGATGTCGCGGATGACGATCGTCACGAGCGGCTCCGACGACGTGATCGAGCAGATCACGAAGCAGTTGAACAAGCTGGTCGAAGTCGTCAAGGTCGTCGACCTGACCGAAGGCAATCACATCGAGCGCGAGCTGATGCTCGTCAAGGTGCGCGCAGCCGGCAAGGACCGCGACGAGATGAAGCGTCTGGCCGACATTTTCCGCGGCCGCATTCTCGACGTCACCGACAAGAGTTATACGATCGAGCTGACCGGCACCGGCTCGAAGCTCGACGCATTCCTGCAGGCGATCGAACCGGGCGTCATCCTGGAGACGGTGCGCACGGGGGCGTCGGGAATCGGGCGCGGCGAGCGGATATTGCGGATCTGAGCGAACTCACGAGGACATGCACATGAAGGTCTATTACGAAAAGGACGCCGATCTCTCGCTGATCAAGGGCAAGAAGGTGACGATCGTCGGGTATGGCTCGCAGGGCCACGCGCATGCACAAAACCTGAACGACTCCGGCGTCAAGGTCACCGTCGGCCTGCGCAAGGGCGGCGCGTCGTGGGACAAGGCCAGGGCGGCGGGCCTCGAGGTCGCCGAGGTCGCCGACGCGGTGAAGGGCGCCGACGTCGTGATGATGCTGATGCCCGACGAGCACATTGCCGCCGTCTACAAGTCCGATGTCGAGCCGAACCTCCGCAAGGGCGCGACGCTCGCGTTCGCCCACGGCTTCAACGTGCATTACGGTCAGGTCGTCCCGCGCGCGGACCTCGACGTCGTCATGGTCGCGCCGAAGGCGCCGGGCCACACGGTGCGCTCGACGTATGTCGCCGGCGGCGGCGTACCGATGCTGATCGCCGTGCATCAGGACGCGTCGCAGCGCGCCCGCGACGTCGCGCTCTCCTACGCAGCGGCGATCGGCGGCGCACGCGCCGGCGTCATCGAGACGAACTTCCGCGAGGAAACGGAGACCGATCTCTTCGGCGAGCAGACGGTGCTCTGCGGAGGACTGGTCGAGCTCATCAAGGCCGGTTACGAAACGCTGGTCGAAGCGGGGTACGCGCCGGAGATGGCGTATTTCGAATGCCTGCACGAGGTCAAGCTGATCGTCGATCTCATCTACGAGGGCGGGATCGCGAACATGAACTACTCGATCTCGAACAACGCCGAGTACGGC
>Ga0068856_100002172_pt1 | contig 20327 bp, 16 predicted proteins | sample KBSCornC62_FD_66595 | JGI IMG/M metagenome (GOLD analysis project Ga0068856, IMG submission 66595) | Corn rhizosphere microbial communities from Kellogg Biological Station, Michigan, USA - KBS Corn C6-2 | ecosystem: Host-associated > Plants > Roots > Rhizosphere > Soil ... | reverse complement strand
GACCGAGTCCGCATACCGACCGAGTCCGCACGCCGACCGAGTCCGCATACCGACCGAGTCCGCATACCGACCGAGTCCGCATACCGACCGAGGCCGCACACCGACCGAGGCCGCACACCGACCGAGGCCGCACACCGACCGAGACGGATTCCCCTGGAGACGGCATGTTCGAAACCGGGCTTCGGCAGTTCCGGATGGCAATGGCGATGGTGTGGGGCCGGCGGATCGACCCGGTCACCGTGCAGAAGCTCGTCGCCGACGCCCGCGCCACCCTGGCCGAGTTCGGCACGCCGGGCGCGGACGTCGAGCAGCTGACCGACGGCCCCTTCGCCGACCCGGAGGCGAGGCAGGAGTTTTCCGACCGGTCGGTGCGCCGGACCGCACGGCGGCTGGCCGAGTTGTCGCCGTTCTACGCCGAGCGATTCGCCTCGGCCGGCGTCGACCCGGGCCGACTGACCATGCAGACGCTGCGTGTGGTGCCGGTGACGACGAAGGCCGACCTCCAGGCCCGTCCGCACGAGTTCTGCTGCCGCGGTGTCGAGCCGGTGCTGTCCACCCGCACGACCGGCACGACGGGGCGGCCGGCCGAGGTGTGGCTGTCCGCCTATGAGGCCGAGCTGTGGCCGGCGATGGCCGCGTTGTCGGGGCTGCTGCGCGGCGAGATCGGCCCGGAGGACTGCATGCAGGTCAACATCAGCTCGCGGGCGACCGCGGCCGTGCAGCAGGACGTGACTCTGTGCCGGCTGGTAGGCGCCCGCAGCCGCGTGCTCGGCGTGCTGCCGCCTGACGAGAGCCTCGACTCGTTGCTGGACAGGGGCCCCACGATGCTCGCCACCTACCCGTCGTACCTGGCCCAGTTGGTCGCCGCGGCCCGGCGCCGCGGCCTCGGTCCGGCCGACTTCGCCCTGCGTCGGGCCGACGTCGGCGGGGAGGTGCTGTCGCCGGCGTTGTCGGTCGCGGCCCGAGCCACCCTCGGGCTCCAGACGGTGAACGACACGTTCGCGATGACCGAGGTGCTGCCGGTCAGCGGGCGTAGCTGCTCGCTCGGTCACCTGCATCCGGACCTCAACATGGGCCTGGTCGAGGTCGTAGCGCTCGACGGCTCGGGGCCGGCCGGTCCGGGGGAGCTCGGCACGCTCGTGGTCACGCCCTACTTCCCGTACCGGGACTGCATGCCGGTGCTGCGCTACGACACCCGGGACGTGGTCCGCACGCTGGTCGAGCCGCCGGACTGCGAGCTCGCCGCGATCCCGGCCACCTCGGCCATCCTCGGCAAGGCCGGCGGCCTCTACCGCACCGCGGCGGGCATCGTCACCCCGCGCGAGCTCGTCGAGGCCCTGGAGGCGCTGCCGACCGGGCCATACCCGGCCCGGTTCCGCGGCACCGTCGTCGACGGCCGGCTGCACCTGAGCGTGCCGGCCCGTGCCCTGGACGGGCTCGACGCCGCCGCGGCCCGGCAACATCTGGCCGACCGCGGCCTGGACGTCGAGCTGCACCCGGTCGACACCGACGGCCGGGAGCTGCGCACCGTGCGCGCCGACCTGCTCGAGACCAGCTTCACGACGGCCAAGGCATAGGAGGAGGTCCCGATGGTCGACCTGCTGGTCCCGCAGACGCTCGTTCAGGTCCTGGTCGTGCTGATCGGCGCCATCGCGACCTGTCTGTTCGCCACCGGCTACCTGCGCCGCGTCCGGTTGGAGCGACCGGCGGTCGGCACGTTCAACGGTCGCGACGTGGTGGTGCTCTTCGTCTTCATCGTCACGCTGCCGGTGCTCTATCTGGTGCTGCCGCACTGGGCACTGACCACGTTCCTGGTGTTCACCTTCGTCGCCTCGTTGTCGATCGGCTACCGGCCGGTGCTGCGGCCGGCCCTGCTGTGGACGTCGATCGGGCTGCTGATCGGTGTCAACATCTGGGTCGCCCGGACCTCGCTCGGCACCGTCGGGGGCTGGCAGTTCTACTGGGCGGAGACCAGCCTGATCGTGCTGCTGGGCGCGTCCGCGGTCGCCAACCTGTACGTGCAGGGCGGCATGCAGCTGCGGCACGTCGCGTGGTTCGCGCTGTTCCTGGCCGGCTACGACCTGACCTTCAGCGTGGTGATCCCATTGACGCCGCTGCTCGCCGACGCCTTCATCGGCTACCCGCTCGACCCGTCGATCGGGATGCGGTTCGGCATCTACAACGCCAATATCGGCATCGGTGACCTGCTGGTGTATGCGCTCTACACGATCGCGGCGCTCAAGGCGTACGGGCCGGCGGCGTGGCGGGCCGCCTTCGCGGTGGTGGTCGTGTTCGGGTCGCTCGGCCCGGGGCTCGCGCCGCTGGTACTCGACGCGGTGACCAGAGGGAACAACAACTTCGTGGTGCCGGCCCAGACCTTCTTCGGCATCCCCGCGTTCATCGTGTTCCTGCTGCTCCGGCGCCGCTACGGCACGGAGCGCACGATGCGGCAGTTCCTCGCGAGCGCCGACGTGCGCGTCCCCATCGGTCAGGCCGACCCGGTGCCGGCCGTGGTCCCGGCGGCCCCGGTGCCGCCGGACCGGACGCCCGTCGGGTGAGCGCGCTCCGTCCAGTCACGACGCCGCGACGGCAACCAGGACCGGATCGGCCGGGGCGGGGAGCCGGCGCTGCTCGGGGCGGGTGCCGAGCCAGGCGGCCGCCAGCAGGATGCCGACCGTCATCACCGCGACCAGGACCCGGAAGTCGACGGCCGCCACCAGCGCCGCGCCCAACGCGATCGACAGGCTCTGCGGCCCGCTGATCAGCACGTCGACCGCGGAGAACGTCCGGCCCTGCAGGTGCATCGGGGTGAGCAGCTGCAGCGTGGTCGACATGCCGGCCACCACCGGCGGCACGCCCAGGCCGACCAGCACCAGCCCCCCGATCGCGATCGCGTCGACCGGCACGACCAGCAGCGCGATGCCGACCGCGACCGCGGCCAGCCCGGCGGTCACCGCGTGGCCGGCGCCCAGCCGGCGGACCACGCTCGCCGCGAGCAACCCGCCGGCGACCGAGCCGGCGCCGAAGCCGAGGTCGAGCACGCCGAGGAACGCGGGCGAGCGGTGCAGCCCCTGGTCCACCACCGCGAACATGACCACCTCGATGAAACCGATCACCAACATCGCGAGCGCGACCGCGGCGACGATCTGCCGGAGCACCACCGTGCGGCGCAGGTGGGTGAGGCCGGCCGCGACCTCTGCCCGCCAGTGGCCCTCGGTCGGCTTCGGGGCCGCCTCGCTGATCCGCAGCAGCATCAGCCCGCCCGCGGCGACCACGAACGTGGCCGCGTCGAGCAGCGCGACCGAGTGCGGTCCGACCGCCGCGTAGAGCCCGGCCCCGGCGATCGGGCTGAGCAGCCGGGACAGCGCGGCGACCGTCTGCAGCGCGCCGTTGGCGGCCAGCAGCTCGTCGCCGTCGCTCGCGATCGTGCGCAGCAGCGCCGACTGGGCGGAGCGCAGCAGCGCCCAGGACGCGCCGTAGATCGCCGCCACCGCGTAGATCAGCCAGAGCTGGTCGGCGCCGCGGACCAGCAGGAGCAGCGCGACCGCGGCCGCGCTGGCCAGGTTGACCGCGACCAGCAGCGGGCGACGGCGGACCCGGTCGACGAGCATCCCGGCGAGCGGCGCGAGCAGCACCGGCGGCGCCAGGACCGCGAAGATCACCATGCCGGCGGCGGCGGTGCTGCCGGTCAGCGACTTCACCCAGATGCCGAGGGCGAGCCAGAGCGCGCTGCTGCCGGTCAGCGACAGCACGTCCATGCCCAGGAAGATCCGCAGGTTGCGGTTGCGCAGCACGGCGGTCATCGCACGTCCCCCTCGTCCTCGTCGGCGGGCAACCTGGTCGGCACGGCGAACAGCCCGAACGCGACCGGCAGGGTGCCGGGCCGGCGGTCGTCGGCCGCGGCCTGCTCGAGGTACGGCTGCAGCAGCTGCTCGATCCGCTCGCCCACCTCGGCCAGCTCCGCCGCGGTGAGGTGCAGCGACATCCGCATCTCGGTCGCGGCCGACCGCCATTCCTTCGGGAAGTGGTCGCGGGTCTGCCCGTACACCCGCAGCCGGTCGTTGTCGCGTTCCCGGATCAGCTCCAGCAGGGCGCTGGCGGCCAGCTTCGCCTCCGCGGACAGCTCGTCGCCGGGGATGTCGTTGGCCCGGCGCACCACCTGCCAGGGTCGCTGCCGGCCGCGACCGCCCGGCGCCTCCTCGACGTAGCCGTACTTGGCCAGTGTCCGCAGGTGGAACGAGGCGTTCGCGGGCGACTCGCCGATCCGCTCGCCGGCCTCGGTGGCGGTGAGGGGGCCCTCCTCGTCCAGCAGGGTGAGCAGGGTGAGCCGGGTCGGGTGGCTCAGCGCCCGCAGCTCGGTCGGCGACGTGAGGTGCCGTCGTTCGGAAGACATGTTTCGAAGTGAAGCTTTCGAAACAAGTCTTGTCAAGTACCTCCGGTCAGAAGTGCAGCGTGGCCCAGGGCGCGCGGTCGGCGCCGAACAGCCGGTCGGCGGTCGCGACGGCGCCCGGGGTGTGCTCCTCGACCAGGCCGGCGGCAGCCAGGGTGCCGAGCCGGTGGCCACCGAGGTACGCGCTGCCGAGCGCGGTCGCCGGCAGGGTCAGTCCGGCCGACTCCGTGGTCGGCCGGCAGGTCGCGCCGTCGGGGGAGGCATCGAGGGCGAACCGGCCCGCCGCGTACCCGGCCGGGTCCACGACCTCGAGAACGACCCGGCCGGCGCATAGGTAGTCCCGCCCGGACAGGGCGGCCGGCACGTCGAGCACCCGTAGCCAGAGGTTGTCGTAGCGCTCGGTCTGCCGGACGTACCGGCCGTCGGCCACGAGCCAGGGCAGGGCCTCGTCGACCCGGCGAGCCTCCGCCTTGACGGTCGTGATGAGGTCGACGGACAGCGCGAACCGCCACAGGTCCGCGTACGCCGCGCCGGTCGCCGCGACCAGCTCGTCGACGGTGAGCGTGTTGTCCGGCCCGTCGCCCCACTCGGCGCGCCAGCGCAGGTAGCCGTCGACCTCGCCGTCGGCGTCGCGATGCACGGTCGCCCGGCCGTCCCAGCCCGGATCGCCCTCCGGCCGCAGCAGGCCGAGCTGCCGCCGCCACCGCACGTCGTCCCGGCTCAGGCCGCCGGCCCGCTGCCGCCGGGCCCGGTCGTACACCGGCGGGGCGAGCTCGGCCAGCTGCGTCGTGCTCACCTGCTCGAGCTCGCCGGTCGGGGCCGGCGCGCCGACCCGGAGCTTGTCGACCGTCCACCCGGCCTCCTCGGTGGCCGGGCCGAACCCGTACCGCCCGTAGATCCGCCACTCGGAGGCGATCAGGATGCTCACCGCGTCGCCCCGCTCGGCCGCGGCGACCAGGTCCTGGCCCATCATGCCGGTGAGCAGCCCGCGTCGGCGGTGCGTCGGCGCGACGGTGACCATCGTGATCCCGTCGGCGGGAACCGTCCCGCCGCCCGGCACGGTCAGCTCGAACGGCACGCTGCGAAGGCTGCCGACCGCCACGCCGCGGTCGAACGCACCCCAGGTGCGCTGCAGGTCGGGCTTCACCTGGTCGATCCAGAACGACGCCATCGCGGCGTCCCGGCTGGCCGGTGCGAGGAAGGACGTGTGGACGGTGCGCAGGAAGTCGGCTGCGTCCTCGGGCTCGGGGTGGCGGATCTCGACGGGCACAGTTCGACGCTAACCGGGCTGGCACGCGATTTACGGGCCACGGGTTAGGCTTCGGTGTGGCGGGAGGATCGGGCGGGGCTGCCGGGCGGAACGAGACCGCGGCGGAGCGGCTCGACCGCAACTACGGCGAGCTCTTGCAGGAGTTGCGCGTCGCCCAGGTCGGTGTGCAGATCCTGTTCGCCTCGCTGCTGACCGTCGTGTTCAGCCAGCGGTTCACCACGATCAGCTCCCTGCAGCGCGGGACGTACGTCGTGGCCCTGCTCGCCGCCGCCTGCTCCGTCGCGCTGCTGGTCGGGCCGGTGGCCTTCCACCGGATCGTGTTCCGGCACAGCCAGAAGGACGACCTCGTCCGGGTGTCGCACCGGATGGCGCTCGGCGGGCTCGCCTGCCTGGCCGTCGCGATCGTCGGCGCGGTGCTGTTCGTCCTCGAACAGGTGCTGGGACGGACCCCGGCGCTCTGGTACAGCGCCGGGGTCGCCACGGTCTTCGTCCTGCTCTGGCTCGCGATCCCGCTGGTCAGCCGTACCCGCGACGAGATCGAGGGGCACGACTGACCGGCGGCTACGGCTCCAGCGTGATGACCGACTCGGTGGCGTGCCTGATGTCCGATTGTCTGACCCGCACCGGGTACTCGTCGTCGGTCAGGTACGCCGGCAGCAGGTCGAGGTAGTGGCGGTCGGTCGGGATGGCCGACGTGCCGCCGGGCAGCGCGCTCAGCCCGACCGGGCCGGACGCTTTCAGCACGCCTATGTACCGCCGGGCCGGGCCGGACCCGAAGGTGAACCCGGCCGGCGAGTCGGCCCGCGGGTCGTGCGCGGCCGCGTCGACCGTGCCGTACCCGCCGTCGACCGGGACACCGGGCAACCCCGCCAGCGGGGCCGGGAAACGGCCGAACGCCGGCGGCACCGAGAAGGGGCCGCCGAGCGGCGAGTCGAGGGTCAGCCGGTGCAGCGTCCCCCAGGTGTAGTCGGAGATCCGGGTCGAGCCGCCGTACGCGGCCGCGAAGTCCGGGCTGGCCAGCCGGTCCAGCGCGGCCCGGACGGCCTCGAGCATCGCCAGCGCCTGCCGGTCCTTGGGGTCCGCGACGCCTGGCGCGGCGAAGAAGTCGACCCCGGACACCGACGGCACCCCCAGCAGCGCCCGCTTGAGCGCGGTCAGCGCCCGCTGGCCGTCCACCACCGGCGCGTTCAGTTGCCGGGCCACCGCGTCGGTGGTCGAGGCGAGGAACCGGCTGCGCCACACCGCGTAGAGCGTGGCCGCGACGCTCTCGGCCTTCTCCCGCGCGGACGGCGGGGACAGGTGCCCGTTCACGTCGGCCGCGTCGTACCCCTGCGGGATACCGGTCGGCGTCGAGTGGTCCCAGGTGGACAGTCGGATGACCGCCTCGACGACCTTCGGGTCGTGCGCCAGCGCCCGCAGCTGCGGGTTGGCCGACGTGCGGGCCCGAAGCAGCGCCGCGCCGATCCGCGGCGCGAAGAACTCCGCGTCCAGCAGCACGGTGTCGTCCTGGATCCGCTGGACGTCGGCGGCGTCGAGCTTTCCGTGCCGCAGCGCCGCCTTCAGCGCCTCGGTGATCCGGCCCGCGCGCAGCCCGTCGTAGCCGGGGTTGAGGTAGAAGATCCCGCCGTCCGGCCGGAACTGGTCGAGCGGGTCGTTGTCCAGCGTGGTGCCGACCGGGTCGTTGTTCGCGCTGACGAAGAACCCGTTGCGCGGGTCGATCGTGTGCGGCATCTCGGCCGTCGGCAGGATCTCGTACGGCAGCGCCTGGCCGGGGTAGTGGTGAACGGCCGGGAGCCACTCGTTACCGCCGGTCCCGTTGCGCACCAGGTACGGCGGGACGCCGTCGACGTGGCCGGCCTGCAGGTCCTCCCGCAGCGGCATCTCGCCGCTGGTGAAATACGCGATGTGGCCGTGCCGGTCGGCGTACGACCAGTTCTGCGAGCCGACGTCGAACGACTGCAGGCCCTTCTCGAAGTCGGACAGGTTCTTCGCCTGCATCCAGGCGAGGAACGCGTCGAGCTCCTGGGTCGCCGAGAACCCGGCGTACTGGATCGACAACGCGGTGCCGGCCGCCTGGTCCAGCGCCACGATCGGGCCCTGGTTGCGGCGCGGCACGATCAGCGTCGCGGCCGGGATCCCGTTGCCCGGCGGGGCCACCGAGACCTGGCCGCCGTTGTTGACCCGGAACGTCTCCGGGATCGCCTGCACCGGCTCCAGCTGTCCCTTGTAGACAGTGGCGAGACCGCTCGGCGAGGCCGGGTCGGGCCGGACCTGCTCCAGGTAGGTGTCGGTGACGTCCATGGGATTGGTCGTCGAGCCCCAGGCGATGTCCCGGTTCGCGCCCTGGGCCACGCCGGGGGTGCCGGCGAAGCCCTCGCCGGCGACGTCGAGGCCCGGCGCCTGGAGGTGGACCGGGTAGAAGATCGACGGGTTGTCCAGCCCGAGGTGTGGGTCGTTCGCCAGGATCGGCCGGCCGTCCCGGGTCAGCCGGCCGGAGACGACGAACTCGTTGGAGCCGGTCGCGTGCTCGCCGCGGTCCTGGATCGCCCGCAGCAGCGGCACCTTCGCGGCGACCGCGCGATAGCGGGCCGACAGCGTGGCCGCGGCCGCGACGTCCTTGCCGGACATCCTCGTGGCCGGACCGTCCCGCGGCGGGGTGCCGGTCGCGTCCGGCACGGTCGTCGCATTGCTGAACGGCGCGCTCGCGACGAGGTCCTGGATGTAGAGCGCCTGACCGTCGATCCCGGCCGCCGCCCCGCCGGCCACGTACGCCTGCAGCTCCGCGGTGGTGTCGGAGTCGAGGTCGAAGGACAGCTGGAACGCCACCAGCTTTCCGATCACGATCGTGTCGACCGGTGTCCAGGCGGCGACCTGGGTCAGCTTCAGCGCGCCGTACTCGGGCGGGAGCGGGCCGCCGGCGGCGAGCTTGGCGTTGACGCCCTCGGTGTAGGCGGTGACGGCCGAGCGCAGCCGCGGCGAGGCGGCCGCCCAGGACCGCTCCGCGGCCCGGCGCAGGCCGAGCGTGCGCAGCTGCACGTCGCTGGGCAGCGCGCCCGGGCCGAGCAGCTCGGCCAGCGTGCCCGAGGCGGTCCGGCGCAGAAAGTCCATCTGGAACAGCCGGTCGGTGCCGTGCACCCAGCCCTGCGCGAAGAACAGGTCGTGCGTGTCCCGTGCGGACAGGTGCGCGATCCCGTCGGTGGTGCGGGTGAGGATCACCGGCGCGTGCAGCCCGGGCGCTCTGATCGTGTCGGCGGCGCCGGGCTGGGCCGGGGCGGCGCCGGCGGAGACCACGAACGTCAGCGGCAGCAGGGCGGCGGCGGCCCCGATGGCGAGCGCGCGGAGAGGGCGCACAGTGCCTCCTCGTCGAGGCGGTTGGGACGCGCCAGCCTCGCACGCCGCGATCCCGCGCGGGAAGTACCTCGCCGGGTCGCGTTCGTACGGGTTCGCCGGGCGGCTACCGGGGCCGGCTCACCCGCCGGTCGTGCTGTCCGGCGCGCCGTCGAGAGCGCCGCCGGCCGGACTGTCCGCCGGGCTCTCGACCGTGCCGTCGGCCGGGGGGAAGTCGCTCGCTATCGAGGCGACGGTCGCCGGTTCGGTCGGTCCCGGGGCGGGGGCGGAGCCGCCGGCACCCCCCTGGTCGCCGGTGTCCCCGGCGCCGGCGGTCGGCGCGACAGGCGACGTCGGCGGGGGCGTCGTCGGGTCCGGCGTAGGCGTGGTCGGCGGCGGCCCGGTGGTCGGCGGGGCGGGAGGCGCCGACGAGGAGGTCGTAGGAGTCGGCACCGGGACGGTAGAAGGCGGCACCTGGGCGGGGGGCTTGGTCGCGGTCGCGCTCGCCGTGGGCGAGGGGGTGGCACTGGCGGTTGGCGTCGGCGCGCCCGGCGTCGGCGTCAAGGTGACGTACACGATCCTGCCGTCCGGAGCCCTGCTACGGATCACGTTGGGTGGCAGGTTCCGAGGGTCGGCGGACTCCGTCGCGGTCAGACCCGGACCGTTGTTGGGGGCGACCTGCTCCCGCTTGACGTCACCCCGCGTCGCGTTGATCCCGTACACCGCGCCGCCCACGACGGCGATCAGGCCGACGGCAGCCGCCAGAGCGACGGTCTCCGAGCGCCAGGACCGCGTCGGCGGGTGGCCGGACAGGACGTCCTTGCCGGCGTCCAGGTCCGCGTGCTGGTCGTCGATCATGACGTGGGCGAGCTCGTGCTCGATGACCTCGGCCGCCTTCGCCTCGGACAGCCCCCGGTTCACCAGGACCGTGCGCTCCTCCGGCACCCACAGCCCCTCGGCGCCGTCGAGGTCGGCGAAGCAGATGGTGACTCCGCGGTCGGCGGCCCGCCGCAACAGCGACTGATCGACCACGGAACCCCCGAGAGGTGCGGGCATGCCGAAGAGAATCGGCCCGCCTACGAAACCACACGGAAGCCCCGGCACCAAGTCCCTGTCCGGTTGGTGTCGGGCGTGCCGACCGCGAGGTCAGCGCCGCTGGTCGTCCGGCTCGTCCAGGAAGACCACCTGCCGGCCCGACCGGGCCGCCTCCTCCCGGGCCAGCCGGGCCTGCTCCCGCACCCTGGACTGCTGCTCCGGGCTCAGCTTCGCCCCGCCGTACGCGGCGTAGCGCAGTGGCACGGCTGGCTCTTCGACCGGAGCCGGATCGACCGCGCGCGGACCGTTCTGCGCCCGCAGGAAGGTGGCGAAGCCTTCGAGCTGGCGGACCTGGTCGATGGTGAGGGCCTCGGTCGAGATGCCGACCTGGACCGGCGCCGGCGGTTGCGGCGCGTCCTGCAACTCGGCCTCCTCGAGGCTGAGGTAGCCGGCCGCGACCATGAGCTCGAGCATCGGCACCCCGAGCACCGGGCGGACCCGGCGGAGGTTGGGCACGTCGGGCTGGTTCAGCCCGCGCAGCCAGCGGGAGACCATGGACTCGGCCAGGCCGCTTCGGCGGGCCAGCTCGGCCTGGGTCAGGCCGGCGCTGCGCATGGCGGACTCGAGGTAGGCGGCCCACTCGCGCCCCGACTCCGTGCGGATATGGCGGACGATGGCTCGGCGCTCCCTGGACTCCCGGACCGCGGACGGCCCCCCGACTGATCGCTGGCGTCCATTGTGGCCTGAATTGCTTGCGCGCGCATCCCCCTATGGCTAGTCTTCCATGCGTGCAAGCAAGGTAGCTTCGAGCTGCCGCCTGGTTCACGGGACGCGACCATCCCGAGAGCCGGGCGGCGTCGGTGGTTCGGGTCTCCCGCACCGACACGGTCGACGGACCGTGGGGGGATCCGCCGCCGGCGCCATTGCTTTCTCGGGCCCTGAGGGGAGGTCCGAGGAGCGCACACCGAAGGACCGCCCCTGCCCAGTCGCATCCGTGACCTCGAGTGGGTGGGGGCGGTCGGTTTGGCCGGGCCCGGGTCCGCTCTGGGGGGAGCGACCCGGGCCCGTTCATTGCGTCCGTACAGCCGGCACACAGCCGCCCCTGCTTCACTGGTGACCGTGACGCGTACGGACCCGGAGCCGTCCCGGCCGCCGGTCGCGGCGACCGGCATGGAGGGATCCGTCCCCGACGCTCCAGCGTCGCGCTGGCGGCGCCTGCGGCGCCGGCTCGCGATCGACCCTTCGCCGCCGCCCGCCAGCACGCTGGCCCGGCCGGTGCTGCGCAACGAGGTGCTGCTGGTCCTCGCGGTCTCGCTCGGCGCGTCGGGCGTGTACGCGGTGCTCTCACTGGTGCGCAAGCTGCTCGCGCCGATCCCGCTCTCGCAGAGCCAGGCGACGCTGAACACCTCGGTGGTGCCCAACCAGGCGTGGCTGGACCTCGTCTACCAGCTGGTCGGGATCGGCTTCGGCGTGGTGCCGGCGCTGCTCGCGCTGTATCTGCTGGCCCGGGACCGGATCCGGCCGGAGGCCATAGGCGTCGACCTCACCCGGCCCCGGTGGGACCTCGGCCGCGGCGCGCTGCTCGCCGCGGTGATCGGCATCCCAGGACTGCTTCTCTACCTGGCCGCGTACGCGCTCGGGATCTCGGCGACGATCGTGCCGTCCGGGCTGCCGGACGTGTGGTGGCGGGTGCCGGTGCTGGTGCTGTCGGCGGCGATGAACGCCACGCTCGAGGAGGTCGTGGTCGTCGGCTACCTGATCACCCGGCTGCGGCAGCTCGGCCGCACCGCGCCGTGGGCGATCGGGCTGGCGGCGGTGCTACGCGGCTCGTACCACCTCTACCAGGGGTTCGGCGCGTTCATCGGCAACGCGGTGATGGGCGTCGTGTTCGGCTGGTTCTTCCTGCGTACCCGCCGGGTGATGCCGCTGATCGTGGCGCACACGATCCTCGACACGGTCTCGTTCGTCGGCTACGCCGTGCTCGCCGGGCACGTCTCCTGGCTGCCGTCGTCCTAGCGCTCCTCCTCGGCCGGGCGCTGGGCGTGCCGGCCGCGGCGGACGCCGTCCCGGTAGCTGGACAGCCGGCCGCGGACCTCCTGGGGCGATCGGTGCGGCGTGCCCGGCGGCGGGGGCACCTCGCCGCCCGGCGTGGCCGGCCCGCCGACCGCGCCCGGCACCACCATCGCCTGCGGGCGGCGGCGGGGGAGGCCGGCGGTCGTCGTACCGGCGGTGGTCGGCTCGGCCAGCCGGGCCGCCGCGGCCCAGCCGTCGTCGGCGGCCATCTGCCACGACTCGGCCTTCGCGCCGCTCTCGCGCTGCACGAACCACTCGGACTGCAGGTCCTCGAAGATCGACAGCCGCACGTCGTCGGCGGTGCCGGCCGGGGCGGGCGGAAGCGTGCCGTCGGCACCGTCGCCGCCGCGGGTACGGGACCGCCGGCCGGCGTCTGATCCCACGCCGCCGGCCGGCAGCGTGACGCCGGGTCGCTGGGTCGCGGTGAACAGCTCGGAGCCGCCCAGTGAGCCGCGGGGCTGGCCGCCGCGGTACGGGTTCGGGCCCGGCTCCTCGCCGGTGGCCCGGAACGGGTCGGGCGCCGGGTGGCCCGAGGTGTCCGGCCGGTACGGGTTCGGGCCGCCGCGGCTAGGCAGGTCCGGCGTGAAGTCGGGGAGGTCGCCGGCCGGCGGGGGAGTGCGGTACGGCGAGGTGCCGCCAGCGGGCGTGTCCGAGCCGGTGTCACGGCCCGGGAACGCCCCCGGCGGCGGCAGCGCGCCGCCGTCGCCGAAGCCGGACGCGCCGGCACTCCGGCCCGGGAGCCCGGCCCGGCCTCCCTCGGGCGCCTCGGCGCCGCGGGTGGGGCGTCCCGAGAACCCGGACAGGCCGGAGAGGCCGGCCAGGTCGTCGAAGTCCGGCCCGGGCGCGCCGTTCCGCGGCCGGGGTCCGGCCGCCGGCCCGTCACCGGTCGGGGGCGCGGGTGCCGGCAGGCTCCCCGGCGCAGGCGGCAGGCCGTCGGCCGGGCCGTTGCGGCCGGAGAAGTCGGCCGGGCTGCCGCCACCGAGGAGATCGGCGGGACCGTTGCGGCTGGGTAGGTCGGTCGGACCGTTGCGGCCGAAGGGGTCGGCGGGACCGCTGCGACCAGGATCCGCCGGGCCGCCGAAGCGGGGGTCCTGCGCGCCGCGACCGGGCAGGTCCGCCGGTCCGGGGCGGCCGGCGAGGCCGCCCGGTCCCGGCAGATCGCCGGGACCGCCGAAGCCGCCGCGGCCGGGCAGGTCCGCCGGTCCGGGGCGGCCGGCGAGGCCGCCCGGTCCCGGCAGATCGCCGGGACCGCCGAAGCCGCCGCGGCCGGGCGCGTCAGTGGGTCCCGGGCGACCTGGGCCGGCCGCCGGGCCGCCGTAGCCCGGACGGTCCGGGCCCGGGTCGGGCACGTCGCCCGGCCGGCCGTAGCCAGGCAGGTCCGACGGGCCGTTGCGACCTGGTAGGTCGGACGGACCCGCCGGGCCGGGGACGGGCAGGTCGCCCGGCCGGCCGTAGCCGGGCAGGTCGGCCGGACCGGCGAAGCCGAGCGGGTCGCCGCCGCGACCCGGGAGGTCCGACGGGCCCGGACGGCCGGGCAGGCCAAATGGGTCGGTGCCGTTGCGGCCGGGCAGGTCGGAGGGGCCGGGACGGCCGGACAGGTCGGAGGGGCCGGGCAGGTCGCCCGATCCGGAGAGGCCGAGCGGGTCGGTGCCGTTGCGGCCGGGGAGGTCCGCGGGCCCTGGGCGAGTGGGGTCCAGCGAGCCGTTGCGGGCCGAGTAGTCCGGACCGAACGCGGGGGCGCCGTTGCGCGGCGGCAGGTCGGTGCCGGTGCCGTTGGTCCCGTTCAGCCCCTCGGGCCGGGCTCGGTCCGCCCACGGGTCCCGCCGGCCGTTGCTGCGCGGCTCGGGCGGCAGCGGGTCGAACAGCGGGTCGGGCCGGCGCCCCGTCTCGGCCGGCGGCACCGGGGGCACCGGCGGCACCGGGGGCGGCGCGGACGGCGCCACCGCAGCGGTCACGCCCGGCACCGCCGCGGCGACCCGCCGGCCCGTGCCCGCGAGCGCGTCGAGCAGCAGCCGCACCGCCGGGTCGGCGATCCGGGTCCGGCGCACCGCGGCGACCACGGTCCGGCGCAGCCCGCCGTCGAGCACGGTGAGGAACCGCAGCCCCTCGGCCGGCGACGGCGCCGCCGACGCGGGCAGGAGCGCGACGCCGACCCCGGCCGCGACCAGCGTCAGCGCGAGCGCGTCCTCGCCGATCTCGGCGACCACGCGGGGCGCGAACCCGGCTCCGGCCGCCGCCCGCTCCAGCGCCACCAGGGTGTCGCCGCCGCCGACGATCCACGCCTCGCCGGCCAGCTCGGCCAGCCGCACGCTGGCGCCGGTGGCCCGGTGCCGGCTCGGCACGGCCAGCAGCAGCGGCTCAGTGAACAGCTCTCGCCGCTCCACCGCGGCGTCCGGCCGGTGCGGCACCGCCCCGCCGTACTCGCCGACGACGACCACGTCGAGGGTGCGGTCGAGCGCGCCGAGCTGCTCGTCGGCCAGCTGGCGCACGTGCAGCCGCACGTCGGTCGACCGCAGCCTCGCCAGCGTGTCGGGCAGCAGCACCCGGCCGGCGTGCGCGCCGACGCCCAGCCGCAGCGTGCCGGCCATTCGCCCGGCCACCGCGGCCGTGTCCGACTCGGCCGACTCGAGCTGGCCCAGCAGCGACCCGGCGTGCTCGGCCAGCCGCCGCCCGGCCGGGGTCAGCCGGTCGCCGTCGACCAGGGAGAGGCCGAGTTCCCGCTCCCAGTCGGACAGCTGTCCGGCGACGTCGCCGACCGGCCGGCCGAGGGCTCGGGCGGCACCGGACGGCCCCCCGTGCTCGGACATCGCCACAAGGGCGCGGAGTCGACCCACTTCGAGCATGGTGGGCAGGCTAACGGTCCCCGGGCCGCGAGTGGGCACCTCGGTGGCCAGGTAAGCGTGGAAATTACCCGGAGATCACGAACCGTACGCACGTCGGAACGGTGCGTCGAAAATAGCGGGTGAGCGCCTTCACACGCGGGACCGCTCGTTGCTCGCGTACATGTCGTCGAGGACGGCCCTGTAGCGCTGCTCGACCACCCGCCGCTTGAGCTTGAGGCTGGGGGTCAGCTCGCCCGACTCGACGGTGAGGTCATGGTCGAGGATCCGGAAGTCCTTGATCGTCTCCCACCGGTTGAGCCCGGCGTTGAGCTGCTTCACCCCGGCCGCGACGACCGCGCGGACGTCGTCCCGGTTGGCCAGCGCGACCGGATCGCGCTCGGCCACCCCGTTCGTCTCGGCCCACTGCGCCAGCGCGTCCGGGTCGAGCGTGACCAGCGCGGTCACGTAGTTGCGCCCGTCGCCGTGCACGACGAACTGGCTCGCCAGCCCGCAGATCACCGGGAACGCGATCTCGATCGGCTGGGGCGCGACGAACTTGCCGCCGGAGGTCTTGATCATGTCCTTCTTGCGGTCGGTGATCCGCAGGAACCCGTCCGCGTCGACCTCGCCGATGTCGCCGGTGTGCAGCCAGCCGTCGTCGTCGAGCGCCTCCGCGGTCGCCTCCGGCAGGCCGTGGTAGCCGCGCATCACGCCGGGACCGCGGATGAGCAGCTCGCCGTCGTCGGCGATGCGCAGCTCGGTGCCGGGCAGCGCCGGCCCGACCGTGCCGAACTTGAACCGGCCGGGCAGGTTGACCGCGGTCGCCGCCGAGGACTCGGTCATCCCGTAGCCCTCGGCGATGAGCAGGCCGGCGGCGTGGAACCACTCGGCGACGTCCCGGGACAGCGCCGCGCTGCCGGAGACGAACAGCCGGATCCGGCCGCCGAACCGCTCCCGCAGCTTGCTCAGCACGAGCTTGTCCGCGCCGGCGTGCGCGACCGTCAGCGCCAGACCGGGCTTGCGGCCCTGCTGCTGGGCCGCGGACCACTTGCGGCCGGTCCGGAACGCCCGGTCGAACAGCTTGGCCTTGATCCCGCCGTCCGCCTCGACCGATGCGACGACCCGGTTGTGCACCTTCTCGAAGATTCGCGGCGCGCCGGCCATGAACGTCGGCTTCACCGTGGCGAGGTTCTCCACGATCTTGTCGATCCGGCCGTCGACGGCGGTGGCGAAGCCGATCTGCAGCTGCGCGGCCAGCAGCACCTTGCCGAAGGAGTGCGACAGCGGCAGCCACAGGTACTGCAGGTCGTCGGGACGCAGGATGCCGAGCCGGTCGACCGCCGCCCCCTCGTACGTCCAGTTGTCCTGGGTCAGCTCGACGCCCTTGGGCCGCCCGGTGGTCCCGGACGTGTAGATCAGCGTGGCCAGGTGGTCCGGCGCGATGCCGGCGAGCACCGCGTCTACCGCCCCCGGATCCTCGGCCAGCAGCGCGCGGCCGCGCTCGGCCAGGTCGTCCAGGGACAGCTCCCGCTCGCTGCCACCGGCGCCGTCGAGCAGTACCACATACGCCAGGTCGGGGGTCTTGTCGGCCAGCTCCCGGAGCATCGCGGCCCTGGTCTCGTCCTCCGCGAACGCGATGACCGCGCCGGAGTCGGTCACGATGTGCAGCACGTCCTCCTGCTGGGAGGACGGGTAGATCGTGGTCGTGGCGCCGGCGGCGGTGTTGATCGCCAGGTCGGCCAGCACCCACTCGACCCGGGTCGCGGAGTACACGATCACCCGCTGCTCGGGCCGCAGTCCAAGGGCGAGCAGGCCGGCGGCGAGCTCGGTGACCCGCTCGCCGGTGCGGGCCCAGCTCATCGACTGCCAGGTCTCGACACCGTCCGCGCCGGCCACAGGCCAGCGGAAAGCCTCCCCGGTCGGCGTGGCGGCTACCCGGTCGGCCAGCAATCGCGCCACCGAGGGCGCCCGCTGGATCGCTTCGGTCACCGTCGACCTCCTCGTGGCCGCAGACTTGGGCTGGTCTCAGACTGCCAGATTCCGCGGTGAACCGGCGGCGACCGGCTGGACGAGCCGCAACCGGCGACTGGCCGGACCGGTACGGGCGAACGGGAAACGGCCAGGAGCCCACGGGGGGAGGCTCCTGACCGCGCCGAGGAGGATAGCGGTACCGGTGAGTAGGCGCACACACCGGCCCCCGCCCGGGTGGTGTGCGGACCCGGTGCTGCGGGCACAACCGCCGCATGTGGTTCCTCCTGAGCAGGCGGCTCAAGGCGTTCCTGTTCACGCTCGCGCTCGGGCTGGCGGCGCCCAGGATCGCGCGGGTCCTGCGCGGGTACGGGCAGCGGCGCCGGCGGTCCGGCGGCGGCACGCTCACCACCACCGTCCCGCTCACCACGGCCGACGCCCTTGACCGGATCGCGATCTGGGCCCGGCCGCCGAAGAAGCGCCGCTGGCGCCGCTAGAACGCCGGACCGCGCCGCCGCGGCTTCGACCGGCCGCGACCGGCCTGCCCAGCCGGTAGGGCGTCCGACCGTGTGCCGCTGCGGCCTCGACCTGCGAGGCTCCACCTCGGCCCGCGGTACGGCGTCGGCCCGCGCTGCGAGGGTCGAGGGCCCCCAGGGCGTGTCTCTGAACTCGCGGTGGACGCGGCCCGCGCTGCCAGTGAGTTCGCCAGACTCGCCCTACGCGTCGGCGGTGCCGCCGGTCCGGTCGAGGCCGTCCAGCTCGGCGATGTCGGCGGCCGACAGCGCGAAGTCGAAGATCTGCCCGTTCTCGACGATGCGGTCCCGGTTGGCGGACTTCGGGATGACCGGGATCGCCCGCTGCACCGCCCAGCGCAGCAGCACCTGGGCCGGCGTCCGCCCGTGCCGCTGCGCGATCCGCCCGATCACCGGGCTCCCGAGGTCGTGCCCGCGGGTCAGCGGGCTGTACGCCTCCAGCACGACCCCGCTCGCCTCGCAGGCGGCCAACAGCGCCGCCCGGAACTGGAACGGGCTGAACTCGACCTGGTCGACCGTCGGCGGCACGTCCGCGCCGGCCAGCCGGGCCAGCTGGTCCGCGGAGAAGTTGCTGACCCCGACGGCCCGGGCGAGCCCCCGCCGGGCGACCCGCTCGAACGCCGCCCAGTGCCGGGTCGCGCTCCCACTCGGCCAGTGCCAGAGGTAGAGGTCGACGTAGTCGAGCCCCAGCAGCCGCAGGCTGGCCTCGGCCGCCCGCTCCGGGTCGGGATCGCGCGGGTGGAACTTTGTCGCGACGAACAGCTCCTCCCGCGGCACCCCACTGTCCCGGACGGCCCGGCCGACCGCGCGCTCGTTGCGGTAGAGGGTGGCGGTGTCGATGTGCCGGTAGCCCGCCTCCAGGGCCCACCGCACCGCCTGCTCGGTCGGCCGGCCGTCCGGGATCTGCCAGACGCCCAGCCCGAGCAGCGGCATCGTCACGCCGTTACCCAGCACCCGGCCGGTGCCGTCCTCGGTCAACGTCGCCACGGGTCCTCCTCGTCTCGGTCGGCGGCCAGGGTGATCGCGGTGCCGAGCAGGCCGCCGGATACCGCGTACCGGCCGTGCAGGGTCCGTACCGGCCGCCCGGCGACCACCGGCGACTCGTCCACCAGCAGGTCGGCGGTGAATGTCCCACGCTCCGGGTCCGGATCGGGGGAGAACAGCAGCGCCGCCTCATCGAAGCCGAGCCAGCGCCGGGCCAGCGGGAACCAGGCCTTGTAGACGCTCTCCTTGGCGCTGAACAGCAGCCGGTCCCAGTACACGCCCGATGGCAGGTCGCGCAGGTGGGCCTGCTCGGCCGGCAGCGTCACCCGGTCGAGGATCCCGGCCGGCAGCGGGTCGTGCGGCTCGGCGTCGATGCCGATCGCGGCGACCCGGGTGGCCAGGGCGACCGCGGCGGCCCGGTAGCCGTCACAGTGGGTGATGCTGCCGACCACCCCGTCCGGCCAGAGCGGCTCCCGCTTCGCCCCGGACAGCAGCGGCGCCGGCGGCAGCCCCAGCCGGCCGAGCGCGATCCGGGCGCAGGTGCGCACGGTGGTGAACTCGGCCCGGCGCTTGCCGACCGCGCGGGCGACGAGGACCTCCTCCTCGGGCAGCAGCGCCTCCCCGGGCAGCGGTCCGGTCGCGTCGACGACCTCCACCCAGGTCGGCACGATGAGGGCGATCACCGGCCGGTCACCACGGCTCCGGGACCGGGTCCGTCGGAGGCAACACGTCCCGCAGCACGCCGCGGCGGATCCCGTGCCGCCGCCACTCCCGCGGGTAGCCGAGCGAGACCTCCTCGAACCGCACCCCGTCCTCGTACGTCGTGCGCGGGATGTGCAGGTGCCCGTAGACGACCGCGGTGGCGGCGAACCGGGTGTGCCAGTCGGCGGTGAGCTCGGTGCCGCACCAGATCGCGAACTGCGGGTGCCGCAGGATCCGGGTCGGCAGCCGGGTCAGCGGCCAGTGGTTGACCAGCACGGTCCTGGTGCCGACCGGCAGCGCGGCGAGCCGGGCCTCGGTCGCCCTCACCCGCGCGTGGCACCAGGCGACACGGTCCGGGTACGGGTCGGGGTGCAGCAGGTACTCGTCGGTGGCGACCACGCCGGCGCCGTACGCGGCCTCCAGCGCCTCGTCCGCGTCGGCCTGACCGGGCAGCCGGAACGTGTAGTCGTAGAGCAGGAACAGCGGGGCGACGGTGACCGGACCGCCGGCGCCGGACCACTGCGGGTACTCGTCCTCCGGGGTGATCACGCCGAGCTCGCGGCAGAGCGCGACCAGGTGCTCGTACCGGTCGAGGCCGCGCAGCCGGACCGGGTCCTTGGAGTGCGTGTAGAGCTCGTGGTTGCCGGGCGACCAGAGCACCTTGGCGAACCGGCCGGCCAGGGTGGCCAGCGTCCACTCGATGTCGGCCGGCTTCTCGGCGACGTCGCCGGCCACGATCAGCCAGTCGCCGTCGCCGGCCGGGTGCAGGTCGTCGGTGACGATCCGGCGGTTGTCGGCGTACCCGACGTGCAGGTCGCTGGTCGCCCACAACCGCGCGTCGCCCACGCCTCCGACCTTAAGCCGTGTCCGCCGACTCTCCGGCGCCGAGACGCCCGCGGATCGGCGGACTCGGCCCGGCCGCCAGCAGCGAGCGGCCCCGGCCTCGCGGCGAGGGCCGCGGCCGGTCGGAGCTGCCTCAGCGCTGGGCGATCGGGACGTACTCCCGCTCGGGCACGCCGGTGTAGAGCTGCCGCGGCCGGCCGATCTTGGCCTGCGGGTCGTCGACCTGCTCGCGCCACTGCGCGATCCAGCCGGGCAGCCGACCGATCGCGAACAGCACCGTGAACATCCGGTCCGGGAAGCCCATCGCCCGGTAGATGAGGCCGGTGTAGAAGTCGACGTTCGGGTAGAGCTTGCGGGAGATGAAGTAGTCGTCGGAGAGC
>Ga0068856_100002167_pt1 | contig 20336 bp, 18 predicted proteins | sample KBSCornC62_FD_66595 | JGI IMG/M metagenome (GOLD analysis project Ga0068856, IMG submission 66595) | Corn rhizosphere microbial communities from Kellogg Biological Station, Michigan, USA - KBS Corn C6-2 | ecosystem: Host-associated > Plants > Roots > Rhizosphere > Soil ... | reverse complement strand
ACGACATGAAACCGAAGGGATGGGATGCCGAGCTGTACGAGGCGCGGCACGGATTTGTCTGGCGCTTTGGCGAGGGTGTAGTGGAGTTTCTGAACCCGCAGCCGAGAGAACGTATTCTCGATCTGGGCTGCGGAACGGGCCAACTTACTGCGAAGATCGCCGACGCCGGCGCGGAAGTGGTCGGGTTGGATGCCTCTCCGGACATGATCGGCCAAGCCCGCCAAAATTTTCCGAAATTGCGCTTTGTGCTTGCCGATGCCGCCAAGCTCGAATACGAGAACGAATTCGACGCAGTATTTTCCAATGCCGTGCTGCACTGGATTCTCGATCGCGGCGCAGTGGTAGCCGGAGTCGCACGGGCTCTGAAGCCGGGAGGCCGCTTTGTGGCTGAATTTGGCGGCAAAGGCAATATACGGATACTCGAAAGCACGATCGAAAGAGTCTCGGCCAAATATCACGGCGGGCAAGCTCCTGCAAAGCGCACTTACTATCCCTCTGTGGGCGAATATGCTGGTTTGCTCGAACAACATCGACTAGAAATCCGCTCCGGGCAGTTGTTTGACCGTCGGACCCCACTCGAAGGCGAGGATGGCATAGCGAACTGGGTGCGCCAATTCAAGTGGTACTACTTTGAGGGCCTGCGGCCCGGCCAACAAGAGGACGCACTGAGGGAACTCGTCGAGGAATTGCGACCCAGCCTACATGGGCCGGACGGCTGGTTTGCCGATTACCGGCGGCTGCGGGTTTGGGCGGTCAAAACCTGATTCGCTTCGTGATACAAGTTCAATCAGGCTATGTCTCGCTTGGTAGCAGGGGACCGAGTAGTTCCTGATTTGGTTGGCATTCCTCGGGAGAAGGTACTGAACAGTCTGGAGCGCGTGCTTGCGAGCCCGCAATTTCACTCCAGCAGAAAATGCACGCGCTTCTTGCGCCATATCGTCGAGTGCACGCTCGATCAGCAACTGGATCGGCTGAAAGAACGCGCCATCGGCGTGGATGTCTTCGAACGCGACGCGCTGTACGCCACCAATCAGGATCCCGTTGTGCGCGGTACCGCGGGGGAGGTCCGCAAGCGGCTCGCTCAGTACTATCTCGCGTTGAATCAGGAGGACGAGGTTCGCTTCAGTCTGCCCGCTGGTTCGTATATTCCCGATATTCAGCTTGCGCCGCAGCCCTCGACAGTCGTGCCTGCGCTGGCCGCGCGGCCGATTTTTTCCGCCGTTCCTGCCGAGATGCCGGCTATCCGGCAGCGCTCCGGTTGGCGTAGCTTTTGGCTGTTGCGTCCTTTTTGCCGGCGGCTTGGAACTGCTGGCACAAGTCTCTGAGCACATGAGGCGCGCTCAGGAGGCGCTCCAAGCGGCGCGTCCGGCCGACGCCATCCGCGAGTTTAGCGCGGTCTCGCCACGGATCCGAAGAATCTCGACGCCTGTGCGAACCTCGGCGTGCTGCTGAACAGCTCCTCGTCGGAAGCCGATAAGGCGGAAGCGGAAAAAGAATACGGACCGCTCTTTCGCTCAATCCATTCGATGAAAAATCGGTTTGCCGTTTGGGCGATGCCGCCGTCCATCACGCCGACTCCGCATCCGCGGAGAAGTACTACCGCCAGGCGCTCGCTATGCAGCCCAACGATCCCGAGGCGAATCTATCATTGGCGAAAATTCTGATGAGCCAGCATCGCTCGAAAGAAGCGCTTCCGTTTCTTGAAAATCGCTAACCGTCGAGCCCTTCAACCCATCCGCGCACTATCGGCTGAGCGTTCTGTATCGCGAACTGGGCCGCGCCGAAGACGCCCGCCGCGAAATGGCGCAATTCCAAACGCTTAAGAAAATGAAAGCGCGCCTGGCGGGCATTTATCAGGACATGCACGTTACCTTGCCTAAAACCACTAAACCGGATTCCGACACCCAGTAAGTCCACATCGCAAACAATTTGATATATACTGCCTCTACAAGCTCAGGAGGTTACAGGGATGAACCGCTTGTTGCAGGTTGCATTTGCCGTCTTTTTCGCGCTGGTTGTCGCCGCCGTACGAATGCCCGCGCAAACCTTTGGTCAGGTCACCGGCCAGATCACCGATTCTTCCGGCGCTGCTGTTCCGGACGCCGCCGTCACGCTGAAGAACACCGCCACCGATGCCGTTCGCCAGACCGTGAGTACTGCGTCGGGCGATTACAGTTTTCCGTCGCTGCCGCCGGGCACCTATAGCATTGCGGCGGAAAAGCAAGGATTCAAGAAGAGCGAAAGCAGCAATATCACGGTGCAGGTTCAACAGACGGTTAGGCTCGATTTGACGCTTGCTGTCGGCCAGGTAACCGAATCCGTGGTAGTCAACGCGAGCGCCGTAGCACTGCAAGCCGAGAACGCAACGGTCGGAACGGTCGTCGAGAACAAGCGCATTGTGGAACTGCCGCTCAACGGGCGGAATTTTCTGCAGCTCGTAGCGCTCGCGCCCAACGTAACGACTCTGTCGCCTTCCGCCGGCCAGGCGGGCGCCCGGCAAGGCGGCGATCGCGCCAATCAGTCGATTTCGGTTGCCGGCCAGCGTACCATGTTCGATTACTTCACGCTGGACGGCGTGAATAACACCGATCCGAATTTCAATACATACGTCATTCTGCCTTCGATCGACGCTCTGCAGGAGTTCAAAGTGCAGACCGGAGTTTATCCGGCCGAGTTCGGGCACAATGCGACGCAGATTAATGTGTCGACAAAATCCGGCGGTAACCAATTCCACGGAGCGCTGTTCGAGTTTTTGCGCAACGATGTACTGGACGCCAGGCCCTATTCGTTCACGAGTAGGCCTCAGAACAAGAGCCCGTTCAAGTGGAACCAGTTCGGTTTTGAACTGGACGGACCGGTGATCATCCCGAAACTCTTCAATGGCAAGGACAAATTGTTTTTCCTAGGCAACTACGAGGCTTTCCGGCGGCGGCAGAATTTTCAGAGCAATCCCTATACGGTGCCAACACCCGCGATGTTTAACGGTGACTTTAGCGCCCTCCCCAGGACCATTTACGATCCGGCCAATCAACACAATCCATTTCCCGGCAATCGCATTCCTACCAGCCGCTTCGACCCCATCTCGGTGAAACTGCTGCCCTATTATCCGAGCGCGAATATTGCGAGCCTGTCGAACAATTTCGTCCGGTCCACATCTGCACCTATCAATAAAGATGTCTTCGTGCTTCGCATGGACTATGTCGAATCGGCCAAATCGCAGTGGGCGGGACGCTATAGCTGGGGCGACGAGAACCAGTCGAACCAGGGCATTTCGCTCGATGGCACCAAGATTCTTACTAATGTCGAAGAGTACATGGGCTCGAATACCCGGATGCTGTCCCCCAACATGGTGAACGAGGCGCGTTACGGCTATACCCGGTTCTTTAACTCGATCGGAACCTTCCTGGCGTTTCAAACCGATGTGGTGAGCCAGATTGGGATTCCGGGATTGAATCCCGGCGATCCCGTACAGTGGGGAATTCCGAACGTCACGCTGGCCAACGGATATAGCGGCTTCGGCGACGGTACAGAAGGACCGTATGCCAACGACAACAATACGATGCAATTGTCGGATAACTTGTCGATTGTCAAAGGCAAGCACACATTCCGGTTCGGCGGAGAATACCGGCGCGACAACTACAACCAGGTCGGAAACCAGTTCGCCCGCGGCCAGTTTACGTTCCAGCCCAATGCCACTCAATCGCTTAGCAGCACCGGCGGCGATAGCTTTGCCGAGTTCCTACTCGGCACCATGTACCAATCGGAGGCCGCCGTTGCTATCGCGAACGCAAAGTTCCAACGCAATGTTTGGTCCTTCTATATCGACGATTCCTGGAAAGTCACATCGAAGCTGACGCTGTCTCTCGGGTTGCGCTATGAAATCACGCCGCCGTTTAACGACACACTGTACAACGCTTTCTCCGTGTACATGCCGTATTTCGATTTCACGCCCCGGGTGGCGGATCCCGCACGACACCCGCAGTTCGTGCGGCAGGCGCCTTGTACGGATGTCTACTACCAGATACCGATTCGCTGGCCGGACATCAACACAAATTGCAGCGGCGTTTTAGGCGGCAGGCTGGTCCGGACGGATTACAACGACTTCGGGCCCCGCATCGGCATCGCCTATTCGCCCACGTCGAAATGGGTGTTTCGGCTGGGTGCTGGCATGTTCTACAACCAGGACACGGGCAATCCGCGCTTTGACCTGGCGCGCAACGTAGCGGGTCGTATTCGCACAAATTCCCAGCTGCTTACTCCGACTTTGTCCTGGAATAACGCGCTGACCGCCCTGGGCGGCGGCGCCACGGCTAACGTAAGAGTTCCCTATGCGTTTGCCAACAAATATGAACGGCGAACGCCGTACACGTGGGAATATCTTTTAAACGTGCAGCGCGACCTGGGGCATGAGTTCGTTCTGGAATTTGGCTATCTGGGATCGCTCAGCCGAAAGCTCGAATCGTTGCGCGCCGTGAATGAAACTCTCCCCGGCACTACGTCCATTGCGAGCCGCGTTCCGTATCCGGAGTTCGGCCGCATCCAACTGGTGGACAACGGGGCGAATGGAGCCTATGATTCGGGCAGCGTTAAGCTGACCAAGCGCTTTAGCTCGGGCTTCAGCCTTTTAACCTCGTACACCTATTCGCGGTCGGTGGACGATTCGAGCGGCATCCGCGTGCAGGGCTTCGACACGCTGTTCCCGCAGAACAGCTATTGCCTGAAATGCGAGTGGGGCCTGTCGGCGTTCGATACACGGCATCGGATGGCAACTTCGATGTTGTGGGAGCTGCCGATCGGAAAAGGCCGCAAAGTCAACGTAAACAATGGATTTCTCAACGCGGTGGTGGGTGGCTGGCAAATGGGAGCTATTTGGACCGTGCAGAGCGGATTCCCGCAAACGATTACGATTGGCGGGACCGATCGCTCGGGAGCGGGCGGACTATTCGATCGTCCGAACGCCACTGGCGTCAGCGCCTACGTCGACAACCCCACGCCCTCGCGTTGGTATAACCCGGCTGCGTTCGTTCTGCAGCCCGCGGGAACATTCGGCAATGTTGGACGCAACACCGCCATCGGGCCGGGAATTTTCGCGCTCGATTTCTCGGCTCACAAGGAATTTCAAATGCCTTACTCCGAGCAGCACGCGCTGCAGTTCCGCTTCGAGGCGTTTAACGCCCTGAATCACCCTGTGTGGGGCGGACCGAACGCAAACACACAATCGGGAGGATTCGGCACCGTTACAGGGACCGCCATCAACATGCGCGAGTTGCAATTGGCATTGAAATATATTTTTTAGAGACGATGAAGTACCTGTTGCTCGCTCTATGCGCCGCCGGGCTGGCTTTCGGCCAGCCCGGCATTTTCACCAAAGAAGATTTGATCAAATACACGCCGGATTGGAGGGGAGAACGCTTCGCCGACGGGCGTCCCAAAGTGCCGGACGCCATTCTCGATCGCATGAAGAACGTGACGCTCGAGGAAGCCTGGGCGGTCTTGCGTGAGTCCGGTTTTACACACGAGTACGAGGACGGCTGGCTGAGTATTCATCCGGACAAAATTCTGGTGGGACGTGCGCTGACGGCGCAGTGGCTGCCCGGCCGGCCTGATATTCATAAGGTCATTGAAGAACAAGGAAAGAAAGATGGCCGCGTGGGCGGGCAAAACGCCTGGCCGGTCGACATGCTGCAGCCGCGTGATGTTTATGTCTGCGACCATTTCGAGTTAAAGCAGGATGGGCCGTCCATTGGCGATAACGTCGGTAATGCGATCTATGCCAGGAGCCACAACGGCATCGTCTACGACGGCGCGGTGCGCGATATTAATGGGCTGAACGAGCTGGACGATTTTGTTTCGTTCGTGCGCTTCTACGATCCCTCGCATCATTTCAGCACTCTGGGGCCGAGGCTGAATTCGACCATGATCGGCATTAATATTCCGGTCCGCATCGGCAAGGCGACGGTCATGCCGGGGGATGTGGTGCTCGGGCGCAATGGCGGCGTGCTTTTCATTCCGCCCCAATTGGCCGAGAAGGTTGTGAAAACGTCCGAAATCACGCGGTTGCGCGATATTTTCGGCCACCAGCGGCTGCGCGAGCAGAAATATACCGCCGGACAGATCGATGCGCGCTGGTCCGATCCGATTGAGCAGGATTTCACCGGATGGCTGAAAGAAAATCGCGAAAAATTGCCGGTGGCGAAAGAGCAGATAGATGAAATTATCCGTGAACGAGCGCATTAACTCGCGTAGATCGTTTCTTGCTTCGGCGGGCGGCGCGTTTGCGCTACCTGCGCTGGTGCGTGCTCTGGAAACCGCCAGGCCGAAGCCGAAATTAAAGATCACCGATGTCCGAACGGCGGAAGTGCGCGTCCACGGCCTTCAGACGCACGTGCGGGTCTATACGGATGCCGGGCTGGTTGGACAAGGCGAGGCGACAGATGCGGCGGTGGGCACAGCGGCGCTGGTGCGCTCGTTCCGGCCGTTTCTGATTGGCAAGGATCCGATGAACGTCGATGCGATTTGGGAGCAGATCCGCGTATCGGGCATTTTTGCCGGTGCGCAAGGGGGCCAATATATTACGGCCTTGACGGGCGTCGAGATTGCGCTTTGGGATTTGGCTGGCAAAGCGCTCGGTCTGCCGATTTATCAACTGCTCGGCGGCAAATTTCGCGATCGTGTGCGCATGTACTGCGATTCGGATATGAGAGATCCGTTGGCCGCCGAGGCGGACAAGAAAAAAGAATGGATTAAGGCGAATGGCTTCACGGCCATGAAGATCGATATCGACGATGCCCGGGATCCGGCGCGTTTCGATCGCGTGAACTGGACGGCCAGTAACGGAGAGATCGACCGCATGGTGAATTGGGTGCGGCACACTCGCGAGACGATTCCCAAGGAGATGGATTTTGCCGTCGATATGCATGGCCGCTACGATGCCACCACCGGTAAGCGCGTGGCTATCGAGCTGGAGCCGTATCGGCTGCTGTGGCTGGAAGAGCCGGTGCCGCCCGAGAACATCGAGGCCATGGCGGATATCCGGCATTCGACGAAGACGCCTATTTGCTGCGGGGAGAATCTTTTCCTACGTTGGGGATATCAGCAGGTTCTGGAGAAGCGGGCTGCCGATATCATCATGCCGGACATTCAGAAATGCGGCGGTTTATCGGAGGCGCGCAAAATCGCTAACATGGCGCAGGCCTATTATGTCCCCTTTGCGCCGCACTGCGTGGTATCGCCAATCGGGACGATGGCCTCGGCGCATGTTTGCGCTTCCGTGCCGAATTTCCTGGTTTGCGAATGGCACTGGATCAATGAACTCGATCTTTGGCGGAGTTTCGTGAAGGAGGGCGAGATCATTGAAAAAGGCTACGTCACCGTTCCGGACCGGCCGGGTATCGGTGTAGAAATGAACGAAGAAGCGGCACGCAAAGCTCAGGTTCCTAACACACCCTGGTTCTAAAAGGGGCAGGCGCGCCTGCCCCCAGTTTGAGCTAGACTCTTGCGCCCGCGGTAGCAGCGCGGCCGCTGGCTCGAACATTCACCGAGGATTCTGCGATGGTGCTCAGCTTTTGATCCGCTGCTTTTTCCTCCTCCAAAGTTTGTTGCAGAAGCGCCGCGACGTCCGTTAGACCTAAGCGCTGGGCAATCGTACGCGCCGTTCCATAGCCGGAAATTTCATAGTGTTCCACGCGCTGGGCGGCGGCGATCAGGGCCGCGTCTTTCACATCGGAATCGCCCGTCGCGCTAACCATGTCTTCGCCCTCTGAAATCAAGCCCTTCATCGCCTCACACGTTTCGCGTTTTGGATCGACCTTCACCTCGCGGAAAATCGTCTCCAGACGCGCGACATGCCCTTCGGTCTCTCGAAGATGAGATTGGAATGCCTGCTTCAAACTGCTCGACGCCGCTGCGTCCGCCATTTTGGGGAGCGCTTTCGTCAAGCGGTTCTCGGCATCATAAAGATCCTCGATCTGGTTGACGAACAGATCATCTAACGAATTAAATTCGTTGCCACCGAACAATGCCATAGTTGTCCTCCTCGGTATTGGACTCGGAGGCGAACGCCCGGTTACTGCGTCAGCACCCCGGAAAGATACGGGATTCACGAGCGCCCTTTCCGCTGGTCTAGACTGACTGATAGGATGGCGTCGGCGCCTGTGGCAAGAACAAAAATTCCCAAGACTGCGCTCTGGATCGGCGCCGCAGCTGTAGCGGTCATTATCGCCGGCACCATATACCTCGAGCGGCCAGCCAAGCCGCCGGCAAATGAGGCCGCCGCTACGCCCGAAGCCAAGGCCTACGTTTCGCACCTGGAATTAAGCGGTGTGAAGATGGGCGCGTCAGAAAATTTCATGCAACAGCGAGTGGTCGAGATTCAAGGAACCATTGCGAATCGAGGACCGCGCCCGCTGAGCGCAATCGATGTCTATTGTCTGTTCTCCGGGCCCGACGGCCGTGAAGTGCATCGCGAGCGCGCGTCGATTTTGAACGCGAGCGGCACACGCGGGCCGCTGCTGCCGAATGCGGTGCGGCCGTTCCGCCTTCCCTTCGACAGTTTGCCGGATGGCTGGAATCAGGCAATGCCCAAGCTCGTCATCGCGCGAATCCAGTTTGCGGACGAGCGATGAAAGTCTTGCTCGCCGAGGACGATCTGGATCAACTGGAGTTGCGCGCTCTGCTGCTCGCCCGTAGCGGATTTGAAACGATTCCCGTGCGCGATACGGCGGCGGCTCTGCGCGCCGCGGCCGCAAGAAAACCGGATTGTGCCGTCATAGATCTGCGTTTCCCCGCCAAAGAGCACGGCCTGAGCCTAATCCGCGAATTGAAGCGGCTTGATGCCGCGATGCGCATCATTGTACTCACAGGCGCAAGCGCCGGATGCCTGGAAAAACTGCCAGAAAAAGCGCTGGTGGATGAAGTGATGGTGAAGGGCTCCTGCTCTTCACACCTGATCGAAGTAATCAGGGCCTGGCAGCAGGCTTCGGATTGCGCGCGCGCTCGTAATCCATCGTAAGCTGATGCGCGATTTTCGCCGCGACATCTGCACTCGCGCCGCGAAATTTAGCTCCAAGGCTTTCCTGCGTGGTGGACCACAACACGTCGCCGTCCTTGTTGCACAAACGCACCGCGGCGTAGGCTTCATGCTTGCGTTCTTTGATGTGATGCACGTCGCTTTCGCCGCCGCCCTGCGCTCCGTAGGCACCACCGGTTCGAGTTGCAGCCGACGAGCCGGAGCCATACTTGCCAAGCGTTACGCGCGAGTTGACGCTTTCAGCGGAGTCGAATGTGTCGGTGAAGGCTTGATCGTCAGCAGCGCCTTTCAGAATGGCGTCCGCGCGGTCCGCGTTTTCGGTGAGGATGAAGAGCTTCGTTGAATCGATCCCGGCGATGATCAGGTCGCGCAGCGCCGCCGCTTCCTTGCCCGTCAAGGGAGCGACGTAGATCCGTTTGATATCCAGCAGACTGGCCGCCGCCGAACCCGCCCCGGTTTTTTGCCCGGCGAGCAAGCCGGGAATCAACAATGCAAAACAAATGCGCCGCATGCTCACCCTTTCCCTGCGATACGCGCTTCCTCATCCTGGAAACGCACTTCCTGACCGGTGTGCGCCTCGAGCGTCACCAGGGTCAATCGAATATCCTTTTTCGAGACTTTAAAAACCAGCGCCTGCTGGTGCCCGTCGTCGTCCTGGAAACCGATTGTCAGAAAGTGCTGCCGTTTTTTAGAAAGCATGAACAGCGGGGAAATGACCACGGCTTCCAGATACCGCCGGTCGACTTTCTGGCCGTACTCGATGAGATTAATGCGGTCGTAGGGAATCTGGACGCGCGTCTGCTTCGAGACAAATATGAAGTACACCTGGTCGGCGACTTGAATCTCGCCAGAGCTGTCGGCGGGGATGTCGGCGCGCGTGCCCCCGATGTAATCGGCTTGCGCGCCTTTGTGGCCGGCGAAGAGAAGGAGAACGCAGGCAAGCAAAAGTATTACAACGCGCATGGCGGAAGAATAGTCCCAGAAGGAAGGTGGGGACTAAGTCCAGACCTTCTCAACGGGGACCCCTTTGCGGCAAAGTTCGCACGAAGCAGAATCTTTGTAGTAGGCGGCGTCCAGTTCGGCCAGATAAAAAAGCGGAAGATTGCCGAAAGTTGTGACGGTAGGCCGCGGCTGATAAACCGCTACGGCTAAGCCGACCACCTGCGCGCCTTTTGATTCCAGTAGCGCCCGCAGTTCCGTGAATCGTCTGCCCGAGCGCATTACGTCGTCGACTAGCAAAACTTTCTCGCCGGGCGCCGGCTCCACATATTGCCGGAATCGCAGCGGCGCGGAATCGTTGTCTTTCTCCGCCCAATAAACCTGGTGCGCACGCAGCGCCTCACATACTCCATAGGCGATCGGCAGACCTGCGGTGTTGTTCGGGCAAACGATCGAAAGCTGCTTGATCATGGCGCGGATCTCGGGATCGGCGCGCAGCCGGCGGCTCAGGCCGACGCTGAGCAGCTTGGCGTGCTGGAAGTAGCGGAAAGCGAGCGCGACCTGGAGATACTCGTTGGCATGCATGCCATTGGGATATTCGAAATGTCCGTCGCGCAGCGCTCCCGATTGGCGGAGCAGGGCGATGACTTCTTCGTTGGTGGGAACCAGCTGCACGAGTTAATGCGCCCCGCGCCCGGCCAGCACGTGCGGGATCGTTTTCAAAATAATGGACCAGTCCAGTTGCAGTGACCAATTTTCTATATAAGAAATGTCCATACGCATCCAGGCGTTGAAGTCGATGCGATCGCGGCCGGCCACGGCCCACAGACACGTCAAACCCGGACGCATCCGCAACCGCCGCCTTTGCCAGCGCTCATATCGATCGACTTCCTCAGGCAGAGGCGGGCGCGGTCCTACAATCGACATATCGCCGCGCAGCACATTGTACAGTTGCGGCAGCTCGTCGATAGAGAATTTGCGCAGCCAGCGGCCCAGCGGCGTGATGCGCGGGTCGCGCGCCAGCTTGAAAGCAATTTCGCGCTCGCTTAAGTGCTCCAGCTGCGACCGCAATTCGACCGCGTTCTCCACCATGGAGCGGAACTTGTAAACGATGAATCTGCGGCCGTTCAGCCCACAGCGGGCTTGCCGGAAAATAATCGGGCCGGGCGACGTGAGCTTGATCAAGATGGCGACCCCGGCGAACAGCGGCGAAAACAGAATCAGCCCGCAGGCAGCGACCGTCAGATCGAATATGCGCTTCAGCACCAGCCGCAAATCGTCGAGCGGAGCCGCGGAAAACGTGAGCAGCGGCGCGCCGGCCACGCGGTCGAGTGTGATATCGCTATTTACGTGCGGGAAGAAGTCGATCGCCACACGCGTCCGCACACCTTCTTCATCGCACTGCAGAAAAACTTCTTCGAGAGCGGCCAGCTTGCTGCTGTCAACATCGAAGATCACTTCGTCCACAACGCGCTCGGCCAGCAGTTTAGGAAGGCTGACGCGGCATTCTTCTTCTCCGATTCGTGCGACAATCTCGAGTCGGAAGGGCGAGCTCTCGCACAAACGGTTGGCAAGCGATAACGTTTTGGCCGGATCTCCGACAATCACCAAATGATAAGGCGTCCCGAAGCCGCGTTGAAATGCGCCGATGATAAACGGCAGATTCCAGCGGAAAACCGCCAGCAGAACCGAACTATAGAAAAGGAACAGCGAAAGAAAGCTGCGGCTGAGCGGCGGCTCGAGTCGCAGCAGGTATTGGAACAGGACGATCAAAACAGTGCCGAGTACGGCCTGCCGGAAGATTCCAAAGATGACCTCGCGTGGGCCGGTGGATCCGAGCGATGAGTAGACGTGCTGCAAGGAACCCACGGCAATCCAGGCGCCCACGCAAAAGCATAGGAGCAATACGTGCGTGTGCAACTGCAGAAAAAAGACCCGTTCCAGCGTGAGATGCTGGCGCGTGAAGTAAGCGGCTTCGAAAGCCAAGACAATCAGCAGCGCGTCTGCTATCGCAAACAGAAGCTGAATCTTTTTTCGTTGATGCGCAAACACGGGTTCGCTACTGCTCTCACATGCTACCGCGTAGGGCGGCATCGAGATCGGCCATGATATCGTCCACGGCCTCGATGCCGGCCGCCACACGAACTAGATTTTCGCGAATGCCCATCCGTTCCCGCATCTTGGGCGAGATGTCGCGATGCGAAGCCATTACCGGATAAAGCAAGAGCGTATGCACATCCCCGAGCGAACTTCCCGGGACAACCAGCTTAAGCCGGTTCATGAAGGCCATTACGGCGGCACGGTCTGCGTCCCGGATTTCGAAGCTCAAAATGGCGCCAAACAGACCCGGCCGGAAAAGCCGTTGAATGGCTGCCGCGTCTGGATGTCGCGGATCGGAGCAATGATAGACGCGTTCCACGCTCGGGTGATGGGTCAGGCACTCGGCTAACTTGCGCGCGTTGTGGCACTGGCGTTCGAAGCGTACCGCAAGCGTTTTTATGCCGCGCATGGTGAGATAACTTTCAAACGGACCCAGAGTGCCGCCGACCACGCGGGAGAGCGCCCTTACTGCTTCGTGATGCTGCTCGTCGCTCACAATGAGGCCGCCGAGGACGTCGCCATGACCGGCGAGATATTTCGTAGCGCTGTGGACCACGATGTGCGCGCCCAAATCGAGCGGACGAAGAATCATCGGGGTGGAAAAAGTGCTGTCCACAATGAAAGCGGAGCCCGCAGCGCGAGCGAGCGCGGCGATCTTATCGATCTGGCCCACGCGCACCAGCGGATTCGAAATGCTCTCCATAAAGACGCAGCCAGGCTGCGCGCGAGCGATGGCCCGCTCCACGGCTTCGAGATCGCACATGTCTACGTAGGTGACATCCACGCCAAAACCGCCAAGCACCTGATCGAGCAGCTTGATCGTTGCGCCGTAGATGGAACCCGAGCTGACGATCTTACGTGGCCGATCGAGCAGCGCCGCCTGAAAGGCGAGTTGGAGCGCCGTCATTCCCGAGGCTGTCGCCAGCGCGCCGTGGCCATTTTCGAGCACCGCCGCAAGCTCCTCGAGCGCGTCGTTGGTGGGATTCGCGTAACGTGAATAGCTGAAGCCTTCTTCTTCATGCCCGAAGATGCGATCGAGTGTTTCGGCGCGTTCGTAGAAATAAGTGCTGGATAAATGGATCGGCGTAGTGGAAGGGACCGCGCCGGACCGGTTGCGCTTGCGGTCGCCCGCATGGATCACTTGGGACTCAAATTTCATTTTCGTTTCCAACGGACGCCTTCCTTGGTGTCCTCTAACAAGATGCCTTTGCTGTCGAGCAGCGCGCGAATCTGATCGGCGCGCGCAAAATCGCGGCTCTTTTTTGCCTGCTGGCGCTCTTCGATGTAGTCCGCAATCTCGCTGTCTGAGGGGATTCCGTTTGCCGCCGCGGCGGTGGACGGGCCAGGCTTCAGGACATCGAATAGACTATCGAATACCTCGAGAACGCGTGCGGCGTCCCAGCGGTTCTCTTCTTGAAACTGCTGCTCGTCGAGAGCCGAGTTGATGGCGCGCACATATTCGAACACGGCCGCCAGCGCTTCGGCAGTGTTCAAATCGTCGTCGAGAGCGTCTTCAAACTGCCGGATCGCGGCCGCCGAGCGTTCGCTAACCGCTTCATTGCGGCCGGGTGGCAGCTTGGCCGAGGCGACGCGCAGTTCGAAATCACGCAGCCGCTCGATGCTCTTGGCCGCGGCCTTTAATCCGTCGAACGTGAAATTCAGTTTTTTGCGATAAGGGACCGAGGCGAGCAGATAGCGAATAACTTCCGGCTGGTAGCCCATCTCGAGCAGATCGCGCAGCGTATAGAAGTTGCCAAGCGACTTCGACATCTTCTGCGATTCGATATGTAGATGCTCGGAGTGCAACCAGAAGCGCGCGAACGCCTTGCCGGTAATGGATTCCGACTGTGCGATTTCGTTTTCGTGGTGCGGAAATATCAGATCGACGCCGCCGGCGTGGATATCCAGCGTTTCCCCCAGGTAACTCATCGCCATGGCGGAGCATTCGATGTGCCAGCCGGGGCGCCCGTCACCGAACGGCGTGCTCCAGAATCGCTCATTTCCTTTGCGGCCCTTCCAGAGCACGAAATCGCGCGCGTCGGCTTTATCGTACTCATCGACATCGACACGCGCGCCCGAGCGGATGCCGGCGAAATCATTGTGCGAAAGCTTGCCGTACTGGCTGAAGCTCCCGATGCGGAAATAGGTGGAACCGTCGTTCGTGTATGTGTGGTTCGTGGCGGCGAGCTTCTGAATGGCCTCGACCATTTCCGGAATGTGTTCCGTGGCGGGCGCGACGTGCTCGGGTTTTTCAAGCCGGAGCGCGGCGGCGTCTTCAAAGAACGCCTTGGTGAATTCACGGGTATAGTCCTCGATCGATTTCTGCGCCTGGGCGGCGTTGGCGATGATCTTGTCGTCTACGTCGGTGACGTTCATGACGTGGTCGAGCTTGTAGCCGCGGTAGCGCAGCCAACGGCGCAGGATGTCCTGAAAGGTGAACGTGCGGAAATTGCCGATGTGGACATAGTTGTACACCGTAGGTCCGCAGGTATACATCCGCACCGTGTTATCTTTCTGCGGGTGAAATACTTCCAGCTCTTGGGTAAGAGTGTTGAAGAAACGAAGAGCCATTCAGCGGGGTCAGACTCAATCGTAACAATTGGCCATGAATGAACACGAATAAACGTTGGCATCATTCGTGGCCCTTGTAACAATAAACTTTGCACTTCGAAATTCAAGCGACTTGTCCCGACACCGGCGCGAGAGCGGGACTGCTCCACACGGCGCACGGGACCGTTGAAACGCCAGTATTCATGCCGGTCGGCACGCAAGCGACCGTGAAAGGTGTGGCGCCGCGTGAACTGCTCGACGATCTGAACGCACAGATCGTATTGGCCAATACCTATCATCTGTTTCTACGGCCGGGCCACGAGCGCATTGAGCGCCTCGGCGGATTGCACCGCTTCATGGCCTGGCCGCGCGCGATTCTCACCGACTCCGGCGGATTCCAAGTTTTCAGCTTGAACGCCATTCGCAAGGTAACCGAAGAGGGCGTGCTGTTTCATTCGCATCTGAACGGTGATCGCCATTTCTTTTCGCCGGAGGGTACGGTGGACATACAACTAGCGCTCGGAAGCGATATCCAGATGGCGCTCGACGAATGTCTCAGCTATCCCGCCACGCACGCCGATGCACTCGCTTCCATGCGGCGCACCGTCCGCTGGGCACAGGCCGCCTATGAACATTATTTGCACCGGGAAAAGTCTCAGTACGCGGCTCTGTTCCCGATTGTCCAAGGTTCCATGTTTCCCGATCTCCGGAGGGCGTGCGCCGAAGAGCTGCTTGCCCTGGATGCTCCCGGCTATGCCATTGGCGGGCTCTCCGTCGGCGAGCCCCGCGATGTGAGCCATGAAATCGCCGCGCTCACCGCGCCGCTGCTCCCCAAAAACCGGCCGCGCTATGTCATGGGAGTCGGTATGCCGGAAGAGCTGCCGCGCTATGTGGCGCATGGCGTGGACATGATGGATTGTGTCCTGCCAAGCCGCAACGCGCGCAACGGTACGCTGTTCACGTCCCAGGGTAAGTTATCGATCAAACAAGCGCGTTATATAGAGGATGCCGGCCCGCTCGATCCGGCTTGCCCGTGTTACACTTGCCGGACATTCACACGAGCCTACTTACGCCATTTGTTCCGGGCGCACGAGATCTTATTTTGCACGTTGGCTACGCTACACAATTTACGGCATTTTCTTGACATCATGCGCCAGATCAGGCAGGCTATTTTACTTGGTAATTTTTCCGTTTGGCTTGCCTCCTTTGAGGCGCGGCACGCGGTTTCCGAAATAAGCTAAAACAGAATCTGGATGCCTCTCTTATTTATCCTCCTGCAAACCGCGCCTGCGCCGGGTTCTTCTTCGTCGCTGCTATCGTTCCTGCCGATCATCCTTATGATCGCGATCTTCTACTTTCTGGTCTTCATGCCCATGCGCAAGCAGCAGAAGAACACCAAGGAAATGATCAAGGCGCTGCAGAACGGTCAAACCGTACTTACCACCGGAGGGATTATCGGCACCATTGTCGCGGTGAACGATGATACGCTAATACTGCGAATTAAGCCGGATAACCTCAAATTGCAGGTCTCGCGGAATTCCGTCACCAGCCTGGTGACCGAGGAGCAGGCCAAGAAATAGCTCCCGAGATTTGAGCGTCTCAAAATGAAAAAGCCTTTACGTGTTAAATTCTTCCTGATTCTAGCCGTGGTGCTGATCTGCATCTACGGCGTGATCGGGATTCCGCGCAACAAAGCTGAATTGATCGCCAACTGGGAGAACAACATTCACCTGGGACTCGATCTCCGCGGCGGTACTTACCTGGTAATCCAGGTGCAGCAGCAAGATGCTTTCAATGCGGAAGCGGGTGCCGTTGCCGACCGCTTGAAAGACGCCGCGCACAAGGCGCAGGTCCAATTCACAGATATTGAGGCGGAGGACGCCAAGACTCTCGATACCGCGAAGAATGTTGCGGTAGTCGTAAAAGGCGTCCCGTCCGCGCAGGCCGGTACGTTCCGCGGCATAGTAGCCGAGCAGTTTTCGCAATGGCTTCTGAAACCAACCAGCCAGACCGATTACCGGTTAACCATGAAGCCAACCGAAGCTTTGACCTTGTGGCAGCAGACGCTGGCGCAGACCAAGAACACAATTGATAAAAAAATCAACGCGCTAGGGCTGACCGAAGCCACCGTGCAGCAGCGGCGCGAGGACCAGGATTCCGAGCTATTGGTTCAGATGCCGGGTGTGGACGACCCAGCGCGCGTGAAGCAGATTATCCAAACCGCCGCCGTATTGGAACTGTATGACGTCAAGAGCGGCCCCTTTGCGAGCCGCGAAGAAGCGCTTTCTCAGAACGGAGGCGTTTTGCCGCTAGGTACAAAGTTGATAGGAGCGCCCACCACGGCCAGCGGCCCCGATAGCCGGGGCGGGGGAGTGTATCTCGTCACGCGGACTCCCATTGTGCGTGGGCCTGATATTCGCGATGCCAAACCGCAGAGCGGCGATCTGCCGAATACCTGGGATACAGGGTTCGTGCTCAGCCAAGATGCGTCCAAGCGATTTGGCACCTATACGGGTTCGCACGTCGGCCAGCGGCTGGCGATTGTGCTCGACGGGAAAGTTCTGAGCGCGCCCACAATTCAGAATCAGATCAATGATCAGGGGCGGATTACCGGCGCCGCCAGCCAGCAGGACGCCATGGATCTGGCTTTGAACCTCAAGGCCGGATCGCTGCCTGCGAGCGTGCGCTATGAGCAGGAAAACACGGTTGGACCCTCGCTCGGCGCCGACTCGATTCGCCAGGGCTTTGTCGCTGGCATCGCCGGCGTTCTTGCAGTAATCGTTGCGATGCTGGTTTACTACAAACGCAGCGGAATTAATGCCACGCTCGCGTTGATTCTGAACGCGCTCATCCTGATTGCCGCGTTAAGCTACTTTGGCGCTGTCCTGACCCTTCCCGGAATAGCCGGTATTATTCTGACCATTGGTATGGCGGTCGATAGTAACGTGCTGATCTTTGAGCGCATTCGGGAGGAGCTACATGCGGGCAAGGCTGTCATCCCCGCGGTAGATGCGGGGTTCAGCAAAGCACTGCTGACCATCATTGACACCCACGTCACGACAGTGGTTTCCTGCGCCATCCTGTTTCTGTTTGGCTCCGGCCCGGTCAAAGGGTTCGCGGTAACCCTGGTCATCGGTCTGGTAGCTAATGTATTTACAGCGGTTTTTGTTTCAAGATTTATCTTCGACTGGGAGTTGTCCCAGCCGAAACCGGTAACGGCGCTCAGCATTTAGTGGATGGGCGTAATGGGAACCTTTGTGTATAACCGGTGTCTATTGTTTATGGATGCCGGCCTTTCGAGCTAGATGGAAATTTTCAAGCGAACGAATTTTGATTTTCTCGGCAGGAAGTGGCCGTTCATCCTGCTGTCTCTGGTGTTGACGGTAGCCGGTTTGATCAGTTTATGGATGAAAGGCGGTCCGAAATACGGAATTGACTTTACTGGTGGGGCGTTGATGGACGTGAATTTCGTCAAGCGCCCGCCGGCTGAGGCGATTCGCGCTGCGCTGCGCCATAAGATCACGGGTGAGATTGAGGTGCAGGAAATAAAGAATACGCAGGAAGTGCTGATATCAACGGGAGCGCGGGACGATGCCGCATTGCAGGTGGTACGCGGGGATATGATTTCGACATTGAATACTGCCTTCAATCCTCAGGCAGGCGGCAAGCTCGATATTAATCTCGCCAGCCAGTCGGTTCTGGCCGATCGTTTGCGCGAGCCCCTCACGCAGGCCGGTGTCATGCTTTCCGAAGATCAGTTGCGGGCGATAACAAAAGCCATTACGAACTTCCGCGACACGCCGCCCCGCTCCGGCCTGATCTCGAATCTCGAGGATCTTTCCGGTGTTCCCGGTGTCACACCGCAATTGTTGAACGTTGTCAAGCAGCAATGTTTCGCCGGCAATTTTGCAATCCGCAGCGTAGAAACGGTGGGCCCGCGTATCGGCGCCGATCTGCGCCAGCAGGCCATCAATGTGGTTTTAATCGCCCTTGCCGCGATGCTGGTGTATATTGCGTTCCGGTTCGAGTGGAAGTACGGAGTGGCCGCTGTGATCGCAGTGTTTCACGATACGATCATCACCATCGGTTTGTTTTCGATACTGGATAAGCGAATCGATCTCACGGTGATTGCCGCGTTGCTTACGCTGGTCGGCTATTCCATGAACGACACTATCGTGACGTTCGACCGCATTCGCGAAAATCTTAAACTGCACATGCGCGGCACGTTTCCGAGCATCGTTAACGCAAGCATCAATCAGACGTTGAGCCGGACCGTGCTGACCTCGGGATTAACTTTTCTCACAGCGCTATCCCTGTTCTTGTTCGGTGGACAGGTACTGAATGGCTTTTCTTTAGCGCTCGTGATTGGTATTATTATCGGAACCTATTCGTCGATTTTTATCGCGAGTCCGATTTTGATTTTCTGGCACGACATGGCTGCCGGCAAAGCGGGCCCGTCCAAAGCGGCGGCCGTGGAAGTCCGGCCGGCAGGCGCAAGTAAGGGAGTGAAGACGGCCAAAACCGTCAAATAAAAAAGCGTGCGGGTCCGTTGCGACCCGTGAAAGCGAGACACGGAAATGTTCGATCAAACGTTCGTCGACGGGACGACCAAGACAAAAAAGCCGTACACGATTTTTCTTTCGATGGTGTTTGAGATCGCGCTGATCGGTGTGGCTATTCTGATCCCGCTGATCTATACGCAGACTCTTCCCAGCGCGCAATTGAAAAGCATGTTGGTGGCTCCGCCCCCGCCTCCACCTCCGCCTCCGCCTCCGCCTCCGACCCCCAAGGCGCCGCCGAAGCCGGTGGTGCGGCAGTTTGTGTCGAATCGTCTGATTGCGCCGCGAGCCGTTCCGAAAGAGATCGCCAATATTACCGAAGCGGCGCCCCCGCCCGATACCGGCGGCGTGTATGGCGGAACCGGCGAGGCCGGCGGTGCGGTCGGCGGAGTATTGGGCGGCATGATCGGTGGAGCGCCTCCGCCTCCTCCGCCTCCCAAGCCCAAAGGTCCGCAGCGCATTGGCGGCCGGGTCATGGAAGCGAACCTGATCAAGAAAGTTCAGCCCGTATATCCGCCGCTAGCCCGCTCCGCGCGCGTGCAAGGCGTGGTGGAGTTCACGGCCACCATCAGCAAGGACGGCAATATCGAGAATTTGGTATTAGTACGCGGGCATCCGCTGTTGGTCAATGCTGCCAAAGAAGCGGTGCTGCAGTGGAAGTACAAACCGACGGAATTGAACGGAACGCCGGTTGAGGTAATTACTGATATCATCGTGAACTTCACGCTGAGTCAATAAGAGAGAGTGTCAGTTTAGAAATTTCGCTAGTTCAATTAAATTTCGATTCAACTTAGGAGACAAGCATGGTTTTACAATTTCAGGTCTGGGCATTCTGGCTATTCCAGGAGGCCGAAACCATCAATTTCGACGTACGATCGGTTTGGGGCAACATGGGTGTCGCGGCCAAATTGGTCGTGCTCTGTTTGTTCATTATGTCGGCGTGGTCGATCGGCGTCATGATCGACCGTCTGATCGCTTATAGCGCGGCCCGCAAGCAATCGCGCGCTTTCGCCCCGGCTGTTGCCGGCGCATTGCGCGAGGGAAAGCTCGATGAAGCCATCAAGATCGCGGACCGCTTCAGCAAGAGCCATCTCGCCAAAGTCGTAGTGGCGGGGTTGCAAGAGTTCAAAGCGCATCAGATGAGTGCCGAAATTCCGGGC
>Ga0068856_100002164_pt1 | contig 20358 bp, 14 predicted proteins | sample KBSCornC62_FD_66595 | JGI IMG/M metagenome (GOLD analysis project Ga0068856, IMG submission 66595) | Corn rhizosphere microbial communities from Kellogg Biological Station, Michigan, USA - KBS Corn C6-2 | ecosystem: Host-associated > Plants > Roots > Rhizosphere > Soil ... | reverse complement strand
GTAAACCACCCTTCCTGACTTGTTCAATTTTAGTTTCATCTTGTTATCTGCTTGTGTGTACAAGCACGGCAGCTCCGGAGCAAAGACAGGTGAGCCAAATATATGATTGCCGTTTAAACGGTTAACGAATATTCGCTAGACATATCACCGGCTGAAGCCCGGTTAGAATGAGATCAAACCCTTCGAACGACAGTCTAGACTACCGTCGGATCTGCAGTCCTCTCCTCTTCCGCAAACCTCACAAAGATCTCCGCGCCATTTCCCTTCCTCGGATCATTACTCTTCGCTTCAGCCAACAGTTCAAGAAACTGACTTCTCGAGCTCTGAACGCCAAGTTCCTTCTCCAACTCAAGCACGCGTGCACAGTACCTAAGAATCTGAACGGTTTCGATGCCAGCGAGGTCGGAGAAGAACCAGCCGCAGCTTGTGAACATGAACAGCGAGAACCTCTGAATTTCGAGAAGAGTTCTCGCGCGCGCTTCTCCAGTGGTTGAAAGCACTCGCGATTGCTGAGCTGATAGAAAGTTCGACCACGAGTCCGGATTCAATAACACTTGAATGTATTCATTGCGGGCTTCCCACGGATCTCGAAACAGGTCAGTGCCTGAGTCCTCAAAGTTATTGGCTGCTGAATCCCGCAAAAAGTTGAGTGCAATGCGAAGTGGTTCCCGCCATTGCTGATTCCACCCGGGCTGGCCACCTGTGTAGCAACCGCAGTCCCGCGTCCACCTGCCAACACCGTGCGCACAACTCCAGGAACTGCCTTCACCAAACTCGCCGAGACCGATCTTTACCTCAAATTCTGGCGGATGACGATCCAGATATTCGCCGTAGTTAGTGATCCAAAATCCCGATCGTTTCGCTTCGATTTCAAGAGCGTGCGCGAGACACAGATCACCAAACTTGAAATGATGCCCATATGTTTCGCCATCAGTCGCGACGTTCACCAGATCTCCGGTTTGCCCGACTTCAACGAAACGATCAACCAGGCCGCGACTTGAAGTCAGGGCTTTTTCAAAGGCAATCGCTCGCGCTAACTCACCGTGATAAAAGAAAACTGCAATCGATCGAGTTGCATCGTCTTTATGCGTGTACTTGTACGCGCGAGTGGTATCTATCCCGCCGGCTGGAACCGCAATCCACCTGTCACCGCGCTTTTTCCGAACGTGACCCGCTTGCTCCGGGGCTAAGATTACGTAACGCAGCCCTTGTTCAATCAGCAATGCGAGGGTTTCGTCATTGCACGCAGTTTCCGGTAGCCAGAGTGATTCGGGATTACGACCAAAGCGAAACTGGAAATCGGAGATCCCCCACGCAACCTGAGTTAGTCGATCGCGATCATTGCATAGGGGCAAAATTGCGTGACCGTAGGCCTGCGCGATCGCATTGCCGTGTCCCGATCGTGTCGAGGCACTTTGTCGATCAGCTTCGATGACACGCTTGTAGGTGCGTGGCTGATGAGTTTCGAGCCAGGAGAATAAGGTAGGACCGAAATTGAAACTAATGTTGCGGTAATTGTTGATTACTTCCGTCTCGCTTCCGATATGCGCAAAGGCGTTTGGCCCGTAACACTCACTATGAATTCGCTCATTCCAATCGTGGTAAGGTGCGGCGCTCGATTGTCTATCGATCTCACCAGTCCAGGGATTCTCGCGTGGTGGTTGATAGAAGTGGCCGTGAATGATTAGTGCGGTCATGGGTGACCCGAATAGGACCTATGTGACCTATAGGACCTATCATGCTCAAAATTAATGCCAGCTGCCAAACGATCGGAATCTCAAATCTGAAATTTCCCTGACGTCCATGCAAGATGCGCAGCACCCAAGAGACCTGCGTTGTCGCCACATAACGCTGGTTTGATTTCCGCCATCGGAGTCAGCGGACGCGAGGCCTGCTTTAAGACTTGCTCCCGCATTGCGCCCTCAAACAACGTCCAGCCATTGGCGACGCCGCCACCGATTACAATGACTTCTGGTCCGAGAATGTTTATTAGGTTTGCTATGCCCACTCCAAGGTAAGCGCCCACTGTTCTAAAGATCTCCAGCGCAAGACTGTCTCCACGGATGCCTGCTTCGTAGACCTTTTCAGCTGTCAAACATTGATCACTCAAGGTTGTATCGGTATGACTGCTCAACAACTCACGAGCCATCCTTACAATAGCGGTCGCCGAAGCGTACATCTCGAGGCAGCCTCGGTTACCGCATTTGCATTGTGGCCCATTGAAAGCATCAAAAGTCGTATGTCCCAACTCGCCTGCGGTGCCAAATGTTCCGCGCCACAGCTTGCCATCGAGAATGATGCCGGCCCCCACTCCGGTACCCAAGGTTATGCAAATCACGTTACGCGCACCACGCGCCGCACCTAACCACATTTCTCCGACCGCCGCGGCATTTGCGTCGTTCTCCAGCAACACTGGGATCCGAAATTTATCTTCAAGAGCGGACTTGAAATTGAACCTGATGAGGCTCGGAAGGTTGGGCGCCTGAGTAACTATTTCGTTCGCAGTGTCTAAAGTGCCGGGAACAAGAACGCATGCCGCATGCAAGACTTCAACGCCAACAGAATGCTGACATTCATGAGCAACATCGATTAAAGCCTGAACAACCGACTGGGGCGAGCTATCCTTTGGCGTTTGTTCTTTACGTTGAGCATGGATAACACCACACCGATCTACAAGAGCCCCTCGCAAATGCGTGCCACCCAAATCAGCCGCAAAAACCAAATTTGCAGACGAGTTGTTGATTTCAGTCACTATTTCGTCAGTCGTCGAGAGTAACTAGGCTGGATTATCTGACGGCTCCAATTCAGAGTCAGTTCCTGTCTTCCATCCAACGCGCGATAGATTCCACGATATTAGGAGACCGGCAGAAACAGCAACCGCTAAATACACAAGAGCTGTTAGCCATTCTTTGAAAATCAATTTACCAATTCCAAAAAGGGCACCGTAAATCAAGGCGCAACCCAGGAACCAATTAAAAAACTGTGTAGCCAATCTTCCTTCGGCGTGCGCCCCGGCAAAACCTGCGATGGCAGCAACTCTGTTCCAACCTGGCCCTTCGGGACGCACACGACGATAGAAAACCGTGAGAGTCTCGATCGGTTCAGGCCGAGTTAGCAAAGTCACCGCGATCCAAACAACTGAGGTGATCGCCACCGTCACCAGCATCAAGTAAGCAAACTCCCGCGGCTTGTCACTGTCCCATTTCAACACCAATTGAAGAAACAGCGACACAACGGCGGCCGTGATCATCGCCGACACTTCAGACCAGGCATTGATTCGCCACCAGAACCAACGCAGCAAGAGAACTGTGCCGGTGCCCGCACCGGTGACAAGCAGGAGCTTCCACGCACCGCTGATTGATTCAAGGTAAAACGTGACAACCAACGATGCAACCATCAGGATCAGCGTCACGACTTGCGACGCGATTACGTAATGCCTTTCACTGCCGGTTCGTTGAACAAACCGGCGATAGAAGTCATTGATAACGTACGAAGCACCCCAGTTCAATTGAGTGCCAATGGTTGACATGTAGGCTGCGGCAAAAGCAGCGAGCATGAAGCCACGCAGATAAGTCGGAAAAACATTTGGATCTACTAAGGTCTGGATGTAACCGGATTCCTTGTCGGCGAGTTGTGGATACAGAATTATGGAAGCCAGCGCAGTCAGAATCCATGGCCACGGACGAAGAGCGTAATGAGCAATGTTGAACCAGAGTGTCGCCAACAAACCATGCTTTTCATTCTTCGCAGAAAAGATCCGCTGAGCGACGTATCCACCGCCACCAGGCTCGGCACCCGGATACCAGCTGGCCCACCAGTTGACTGCCAGAAAAACAAACAGAGTTATGGCCGGCATCCAGGCGGAATCATAGGAAGGAAAGAAAGCCAGTCGTGACCCAGCCTCGGCGCTTGCTGCGTCGAGCGCGTTGATCTTCGTTTTGAGTGCATCGATTCCACCTACAGCATTCACCGCGAGGACAGCGAGCACAATGACCATTGCCATCTTAAGAACAAACTGAAACAAGTCAGTAACCAGCACACCCCACAGGCCCGAGATAGCGGTGTAAAAAGCAGTGAACAACAACATGCCTATGACAACATACATCGCATGTCGTTTATCCAGCTTAAGAGTTATCTCGATGATCTTGACCATCGCGAGATTTACCCAACCAAGAATGATGCAGTTGATCGGTAGACCGAGATACAAGGCTCTGAAGCCGCGAAGAAACGCAGCGGGTTTTCCTGAATAGCGCAGTTCGGCAAATTCTATATCTGTCATTACGCCGGCTCTTCGCCACAGCCGAGCATAAAGAAACACTGTGAGCATGCCGCTCATGACGAAATTCCACCAAAGCCAATTACCGGCAATTCCATTTCGGGCCACTAAGCCGGTCACTGCAAGCGGGGTGTCTGCGGCAAAGGTTGTAGCGACCATTGAAGTACCCGCTAACCACCAGGGAACGTCGCGACCCGAGAGAAAAAACTCGGTAGTACTCCCTCTGGCGCGACGCGCGTAGTAGATGGCAATACCAAAATTGAAAAGGAAGTAAGCGGCGATGACTGACCAGTCGAGTATCGAGAGTGTCATAGCTAATCAGTGGCTTTCATGAATTCGTTATTCATCCTGGCGCAACGGAGAATAACTGGGCCGGGATCGGTGTAAGATCACGTGGTGTTGCTTTTCGCCGCTTACTCTCAGTGCAACGGGCGAATCTGTCAAGTCGAAAGTTGTAAACGACGGGTTTGGTTGCGTCTGCACGAGGCTTTCGCGAAAAGCGAAAACGCTCCAAGTTTGCTCTGCATCTTCGTTCGTGTGAGTTCGTGTGATTTCGTGGATCGTATTTCAGTGGCGGAAAAAAGACGATCCACGAAATCACACGAAATCACACGAACAACAAGAGGAGATGAAAAGAGTTGTGCAAGTTGTCAAACCCTCGCTAATATCGCCAGCACCAATCGCAATGGGATCCATCCAAGGCCTTAAGAGATTCCGGGCTCGCGATGGTTCGATTCCGGCAAGTTGGACTGAAGGTCGATCAACTCATCATTCGAATGCGAATCCTGGGCCTAATAGGTGGTATCGCATTAATTGCAACGATTCTCTGGGACACCTTTGAAACGATCATTCTTCCACGTCGTGTCACGAGGCGAATCCGACTTACCAATCTCTTTTACCGTGTCGTATGGAGGCCAACCTTTGCAATCGCGGGAAGAGTCCATAGGCCACAGCAACGTGACCAGGTACTGAGTATCTTTGGCCCGCTATCTTTGTTCATCCTCCTTGGTATCTGGACCACCGCGCTGATATTCGGGTACGCCTTACTCTTCTGGGGAATTCATGAACCTTTGGGAGCATCAGGGGAACGAATAAATTTCTTTACATACCTCTATTTGAGCGGAGTTACTTTCTTCACTCTCGGTTATGGAGACGTAACGCCAGTGATGCCTTTGGGAAGGTTCCTGGCCGTGGTTGAAACTGCGAACGGCTTCGGATTGTTTGCCGTCGTCATCAGTTACCTGCCCGTTCTGTATCAATCATTTTCCCGGCGCGAGACAAGTATTTCCTTGTTGGACGCGCGAGCCGGTTCTCCCTCGAGTGCAGTTGAATTGTTGCGACGACACTATACGAATGGAAATTTTGCAGAACTTACAAAACTATTGGCCGAATGGGAGAAGTGGTCTGCCGACCTTCTTGAGAGCCACCTCTCCTATCCCGTCCTCTGCTACTTCCGTTCACAGCACGACAATCAATCCTGGTTACGGGCGATCACTACCGTGCTCGATACCTGTGCACTAGTTATGGTCGGATTGGACGGACCTGTCTGGCAGGCCCGCATGACTTTCGCGATGACTCGCCACACGGTAGTTGATATTGCTCAGGTGTTGAGAGCAAAACCTCGAAAGAAAGAGATCTGCGCCCAACGTTTGGACGCGGCAGAGTTTGAACGCATTCGATCTATCCTCTCTGAGAATGGTATCGAGTTAAAACCCGGTGAAATTGAGCGCCGGTTGGGTGAACTGCGAGAAATGTACGAACCTTACGTTTTTAGCTTATCGGATCAATTGTTAATGCCATTGCCGCCGTGGATACTACCGAAAGATGCGATCGACAATTGGAAGACAAGCGCGTGGGGACGGATTCAATAAAGTACTGGTCTTTGGTCTTTGATCTTTGGTCTTTGGTTTAACGAATTCAAATCTAGGTTTTTACCGCGAAGCGGTTGCGTCCCAGAGTCCAGGGGTTGCTTCAACCCTGGGTGAGCCGCACGGAGTTAGTCAACCGCAACGCGGTTGCGCCAACGTAGAGTCTCGCACGCGATTACAAGCGCATCGCCAAGAGTGCTATGCGAGGCGTTGCAGCCTAGTTGATTCAAGCTCCAAGACACCGGACGCAACCGCGTTGCGGTTGCATTGCTGATGCCTCTTAAGCCAGGGTTGAAGCAACCCTGGGCTGTGCTTCAGATTTAAGATTTCCGATTTAAGATTGTCAGGTGTGAGTAGCAATAGGTCGAATACGTCCTATAGGTCCTATGTTCCTGACTTTGAGATTCCACATCACCCTCATTATTGTTTGTGGCTTCCTTGTCACAGGCACATCGATTCACATGGCTGAAAATCAAACGTCATCCGTTCCTGTCCGCCATCGCGCACGTGAGCTCGGCATCAAAGTTGGCATAATCCCAACTGGCCAACTTAACGCAATCACCGACGTCGCCGGAGTGCTCGTCGGTCACGCCACGGTCGTACGTGGCGACAACGTTCGAACTGGCGTCACAGCAATACTCCCGCACAACGGGAACCTGTTTCTGGAGAAAGTGCCGGGTGCAGTGTTCGTTGGCAATGGCTTTGGAAAACTCGCCGGCTCTACGCAGGTAAACGAGCTCGGCGAGATCGAAACACCGATCCTGTTAACGTCCACCTTGAATGTTCCAAAAGTTGCGGATGCTCTCCTCGACTACATGCTCGGATTACCTGGGAACGAAAAAGTCCAGTCGGTAAACCCACTGGTGGCTGAAACGAATGATGGATATCTCAACGACAGTCGTGGCAGACACGTCACGAGCGATGATGTTTTGGCTGCGATCAAAAACGCCAAAGGCGGGGCAGTGGAAGAGGGCTGCGTTGGAGCCGGTACGGGAACGGTTGCGTTTGGATTCAAGGGTGGAATCGGTACGGCATCGCGCAAGCTTCAAGAAAACCTCGGCGGCTACACAGTCGGAGTCCTGGTGCAATCAAACTTCGGCGGGGTCCTAACCATCAACGGCGCGCCTGTCGGCCGCGAACTCGATCGGTATTACTTGAAAGACGATCTGAAAGCCCAACAGCCCGCTCCGCAATCAATCAGGGAGAACTACGCAGATGGCTCGGCGATTGTCGTAATCGCAACCGACGCCCCGGTTGACTCGCGAAACCTCCGCAGGATGGCGGCGCGGGCAATGATGGGATTGGCGCGTACGGGGGCAGCCGGATCTAATGGTAGTGGTGATTACGCAATTGCATTCTCCAGCGAAGGCCGAACTCGTCCGACCCCGGCAAACGAGAAGAATGTCGTCCGAACAGTCAAATCACTCTCTAACGATTCTGTGTCACCGCTCTTCCTGGCAGTAATCGAAGCGACGGAAGAAGCGGTCTACAATTCCCTGTTCAAAGCCACTACAACTTCTGGGAACGGACACACAGTGGAAGCATTGCCCTTGGATCGGACCATCGAACTACTTCGCAAACACGGTCTATTGATGTCCAACCAATGAATCTCTTTCACGACAAGGTCACGGTGGTCTAACCTTTTCCTAGTTGAGAGATAAGTTGTTTGACACTCAAAGTAGTGCTGCTTAGAATCAACCCACCCCTGGCAAGAAGACACCCCCGTCGCACTACACAGAGATCCCTGATGAGGAGCAACGAAAGTGAAACTTAATGTTCGTGTCAATCGCAAGCGACCTGAATCTATGACCAGACAGATTCGGGAACAGCTGAATTCCTTGATTGATGCAGGTACCTTGGCTGTCGGCACGTTTCTGCCAAGCGAGCGCGATCTGGCAAACAGCCTGAAAGTCGCACGCAATGTTGTTCGTGGCGCGTACGAACAACTCATGGCTGCCGGGAAATTGCGAAGCGAAGGTCGTAAAGGAAGAACGGTACGAAGCGGAGGAAGTAAACGACGGTCTACCACGAAGAGGACCGCATCAAGAACGAGTAAAGCGCGGAAGAGATAAAAATCAACAGCAAATGCCCACTTACTTTCGTGTGATCGCCCGCGCACGACCGAGCGCTAGAATCTCGTTCCTAATAGCATTCCGTTCTGCCAGCAGCCTGACGAAGAAACGTCTACGCATCAAAAAGAACAACAAAACACGCATTCCTCCAATAGATTTATCCAGCTCTTCGTAGAAGAGGATTGCGAGGTACCCACAAAACGGAATAGTCACGAGCGCCGTCGCAGCGCCAATCCAACCAAAGAGGGCGTACAAAACGATCGCGACTGACAACCATGTGAGCGGGAAAAACAGCATTGCAGAAATGATTTTGATCGTTGATATGACGTCGTCTGAGTTCTGAGAAAGTTTCGTCGCGAGATAGCCACCGAGCCTGTAAGCGGGAAAATGTACCACCGTACCTACTGTCGCAGGACCAATCATCAGGAGAAACTTTATCGACTGCTTCACTATTCGGATAAAGACATTAAATGTTGAAGAAGGAGGCGCGAGCTCTTCTGTGTCCACGCCCGCCTGCGTTAGCTCCTCCTCAAAACGAATCATTCGAATCTCCAAACGCCGCAAGCGCGCCGGCTCATTCTGCTGCAGCGCTGCATAGGCTTTCGTGAAAAGCTGTTGCAGTTGCAACTCTTCGATAAGACTTTCATCGCCGCCATTTTTTCGAACTGAAGAAAAGATTCGTTCCGCAAGCGCAACCGTTTGCAGAGCTTCGTTCTGCTGTGCATCAAGGATCACTTCACGAAGTGATTGCTCGATGCGATCTGACAGTTCACGGACTCGATCTCTTGGAGGATTGCCGTGTTCATCCAATTCGACGGGTTCGACTCCGAATGGTTTGCCGAAGTAAAGCAACGCCGAACTTCTGAAGCTTGTCTTTGATGTGTAGTAAAGCCCCGCAGGTACGATTTGCAAATTGTTCACTTCCCCGGTCGATACTGCTCCAAGTGAGATTCTGGCCGCACCGGTTTTGATTGGTTTGAGTCCGGGATCATTGTGTGAAACTCCTTCGGGGCAGATGCCGATCGTCCCGCCCGCCGCCAATAATTTGCGCGCGGCAACAAACGTCTCCTGATTTCTGGAGACGTCTTCGCCTTCATCCTGCTTCCGATAAACTGGTAACGAATCAAGCTGCCGGACGAAGTAGCCGATAACTGGCATTCGGAACAGGGGTGCCTTGGCTAGAAACGACACCGGGCGTGGAGCGAGACATAGCAGGAAGACCGGATCGACAAGGGCGTTTGGATGATTAAGGACGAATATTACCGGTGAATCCGTGGGAACATGTTCGACGCCAGTAACCTCGATTTTCTTGAAATAGATTCTGAGCGCGAATCGAAGCAGCGCGACGATGACTCTGCGGATCATAGGATTGAAGAAAATCAGGGGCAGATTACGGATTTAGTTTTCTCTGCGCAACCTCCGCGGTCTCTGCGTCTCTGCGGTTAGGAGGGGACGTGCGCCCTCTCTTTACCGCCGAGACGCAGAGAACGCAGAGGTTGCGCAGAGAAGAAGCCCCGAGAGTTCCCACAGTGCGCATTTCCGAACTCTCGCCTCTTAGTGTAATAATGAAGCTGCTTTCCCAAACAATCTACATCCCATTAATCGAGGACTCACATGAAGCGTTTTGCTCTTCTGATCTCTGTTCTACTGCTCGTCACTACTGCTGCCATTGCTCAAACCCGCACATACACGATCGAAGATCTATTGAAAGTGCGTCGGGTTGCGGATCCCCAGGTCTCGCCTGATGGCACTCGCGTGGCATTTACCGTTGGCGACGTCAATTACGATGCAAATCGAGTCGTAAACCAGATCTATGTTGTCTCGATCGCTGGCGGTAACCCAAAGCAGCTTACAAACGGACAAAGCTCCTCAAGCGCTCCACGTTGGTCTCCTGACGGAAAGAAGATCGCTTTCACAACTGCCGGCCAGCTCTGGACTATGGACAGCGACGGCGATCACAAAGACCAGGTCACGAAGATCTCAACCGGTGCGGCAGCCCCAGTATGGTCGCCAGACGGCAAATGGATCGCGTTTACGTCAGATGTCTACCCTGATTGTGCCGATGATGACTGCAATAAAAAGAGGGACGAAACGAACGAAGCTAGTAAGGTTAAGGCCCACATAACTACCCGCCTCTTGTTTCGACATTGGGATGAGTGGCGGGATGCGAAGCGAACGCACGTCTTTGTCGTCTCGAGTAAAGGCGGGAATGCTCGCGACATTACGCAGGGCGATTTCGATTCCCCACCTTATGCGGCCGCGTCAGGAGTGGACTTTGCTTTTTCTCCCGATTCGACGGAGCTTGCCTACCTGCGCAATCCCGACAAAGTCGAAGCAACTTCGACCAATAGCGACATCTATGTTGTTTCACTGAACGGAGGTTCAGCTAAGAACATCACACAGAGCAATCATGGTTACGATGTGGGACCGATCTATTCCGCAGATGGTCGCTTTATTGTCTATCGCTCACAAGCAACGGCAGGGTTCGAAAGTGATCGCTGGCGACTCATGGTCTACAACCGTGCCACCGGTACGAGCACTGAAATAACTCGCGGTTTCGATCAGCAAGTTGATGAGGCTGTGCTTTCAAAGGACGGCAATGTCTACTTCACAGCTGGCGAACGAGGCAAGTCGCCGGTCTTTAGAGTGCCGCTCACAGGCGGAACTGTGCAAAAGGTGGTTCCAAATGTCTTTGCTTCGAGCTTGAGAGTTACCGCGGACGGAAAAAGGTTGGTCTTTGCCGGTAGTTCACTTGCTTCGCCGGCAGAAATTTATGCGGTGAACGTTGATGGCTCAAGTCTTAATCCACTGACTTCCGTTAATGCCCAATTAATGAGTCAAGCGAAACTCGCAAAGGCTGAGGAGATCGAATGGACCGGAGCCCTTGGTAAAAAGATTCATGGGTTCATTGTCAAACCAAACAATTTCGATCCAAGTCGTAAATACCCGCTGCTGGTTTTGATTCATGGTGGTCCGCAAGGCGCATGGAGCGACAACTGGGGCTACCGGTGGAATCCACAAGTTTTTGCAAACGCGGGTTACGTTGTGTTCACGCCAAACCCGCGCGGCTCGACCGGGTATGGTCAACAATTTGTTAACGAGATTAGCGGCGACTGGGGTGGGAAGGCTTACGTCGACATCATGAATGGCGTGGCGGACGTGCTGCGTCGCAGTCCCTTTATTGATCGAAATCAAATCGGAGCGGCCGGTGCGAGCTATGGCGGTTACATGATCAACTGGATCGAAGGTCACAACAACGACCCGCGGTTTCGATTCAAAGTGTTGGTATGTCACGACGGCGTGTTCAACTTGACGAGTATGTACGGCGCAACTGAAGAACTTTGGTTTCCGGAGTGGGAGTTCAAGGGCACGCCATGGAGCAATCCGGCAATGTACAGTCGTTGGTCACCGCACAATTTCATTAATAACTTCAACACGCCGATTCTGATTATTCATGGTGAGTTGGATTTTCGTGTGCCGTTTGGCGATGGATTGCAGTTATACACGGCAGTACAACGCAAAGGTATTGATTCGAAGTTTCTGAGTTTCCCAGATGAGGGGCACTGGGTCCTGAAACCGCAAAATTCGAATTTGTGGTATCACACGGTGCTCGATTGGATTGATAAGTACCTTAGGTGAGTTGGCCGATTCATTTCTCATTTTCCATTTGACATTTTTCAGTTGGTCATTTTGATGTCCGACGAACTTTAGTTTGTCGTAGTTCGATTTCGAGCAACTCAGTTGTCCGAAGTGTCGCCTGGACTAGCGCTCGACAAACTAAAGTTCGTCGGACATCAAAATGACCAACTGAAAAATGTCAAACGGAAAATGAGAAATGATGTCGATCTCTGACCATGACTATTGATCGCTTATCTATCCGCTCCCGGCCCGGTGGTCACCCCTTGATGCATCAGAACTGGGGGAAGCTCCTCTTCATGCATTGGCCAGTCGAACCTTCACGGCTGCGCCCACTCGTTCCGAATGATCTGGAAATAGATACATTCGATGAACGCGCGTGGATAGCAATCGTTCCGTTCACGATGTGGGACATTCGCGCCTTTCCACCTTACGTTCCAGCCGTACCACGATTTAACGCGATGCACGAACTCAACGTGCGCACTTATGTTCATCTGGATGGAACGCCCGGTGTTTGGTTTTTTTCACTTGATTGCAACAACGCAGCCGCCGTGTTTGGCGCTCGCACGTTTTATTTCTTGCCTTACTACAACGCCGAGTTAACGCTCAGTCAATCCGAGAACAAAATCGATTACACTTCTAATCGCATTGACAAACCCAAAGCGACATTTCAGGCAGCCTGGAACATCGGAAGGCCGCTGCCGATGTCTGAACCTGAGTCGCTCGAGTTTTTCCTGACAGAGCGATATTGCCTATTCAGCGAACACAACGGTCACCTTTATCAATCGAGAATTCATCATCCACACTGGCCGTTGCAGACTGCCACTCTCGATGCGCACTCATCAACAATGATCGAAGTTCTCGGAATCGCTGAACCAACTGGCCCGCCCCATCTACTCTACGCGGAAGAGATCAGCGTCGAGATCTGGGCGCTGCATAAACTCTGAGAAATATAGGTCCGATAAGTTCTATAGATCCTATTCCGGCCTCTCCGGTGGTGGCACCACCGCAACGAAATCATCAATAAATCGTTGGGCGTAGCGGTCGAGTAATTCATTGACTTGCTCAAGTCGTGGCGATCTGACGATGAGCCCGGCGTGATGACGCTTCTTAACTCGATAAACAATCTCGTCATCCGTGTATGCGGACGTATCTGGCTCTTCTTGTTTTGCAAGTGAGAGAATGATCCCCGCGTATTCCTTCCGCAGCGGCTTCAGCGGTCTTGTCGTTTGATTGACTTCTATCCTGGCCCATTCACGCCAGAGGTTTACTCCTGAAGCTGCCTCGAGCACATCAGCTATGTAGGCACCACCAACACGCGCCGCAATTTCAAGAAAATAAAACTTTCCATCTTCCGTACTCTTGATGAACTCCGCGTGAGTCGCGCCGTGTTCGAGACCGAGAGCCTTGACCAGTTTCTTATTGATATCGACGAGTGTTTTTTCGTCAGTAGATCCATGCAAGACTGTTCGCGAGATGTAAGCACCGCCCTGATGCGCCACTTGCATTGGAGGGCGACCGTATTGGTTAACTCCCGAAAATGCTACTTTGCCGCGATTTACAACTGAATCCACATGAAAAACTTCACCGGCAATAAAGCGAGCTAACACGTAATAAGACGCTCGTTCACGCAGGTTCTCGCGCTTATTCATCTCCTCGATTGTTTGCCAAACTTGTTCAGGCTGATCGACTTTTTTGATTCCGATCGCTGAGACATCCGAACGTGGCTTGATGACCCAGGGTGCTGGAATCGTCTCCATGTAGTGACTGATGTCGTCCGGGTTGATGAGGGGAACAAATTCAGGAAGTGTAATCCCGGCCTTCTGAGATCTAACAGCCATCAACAGCTTGTCTCGAAAAACCTTTGCATCAGACGCACTGAGCCCCGGCATACAAAGATGTTCGCGAATCAAAGCTGCGGTAACGACGTCGAACTCCTCCAGAGCAACGACCCGATCGACCTTCATTCGCTTTGAAAGGAATGCCACTAAATCAATGAACAAAGGCGGACCGGCATCGTTTGGAACGGCGTAAAGATCGTCGAGACTCTCTCGCGGCCAGTCTTCATTAAGCATCTTCTCTTTAGTGATCAGCACTACGTTGCAGCCGTGTGCTTTACACTCGCGAATGAAATCGACGCCTTTGAAATACGTGGCAAGGCAGATAATGTTGAGAGGTCGTGGAGCGGTGTCAGGCATCTCGGCGAATATAAACTCTTTTCAGGAACGAGGCCATGCTGATAAGGTATTGCCGATTTCCGATTGCCAATTGCCGATTGAAGAAGAGCGGAATGCTCGACCCATCAAACACACCGGCACAATAGGCCCTGACAACCTTCGCGATCAATTATTAGATCGGATCAAACTCAATTAGGCCGACGTTTAGTCGTAAACCAAATCGGCAATCGGCAATCGGAAATTGGCAATCTGTCGTACCCAACCTAAAACGATATGATCATCAAAAGCCCCTTTCCGGATGTCACTGTCCCTGAGGTCCCGTTAACGACATTTGTCTTTCAGCGAGTGCAGGAACTCGCAGACAAGCCGGCACTGATTGAGGGTCCAACTGGACGAACGGTTACCTATTCACAACTCTACGATTCTATTCGACGTGTTGCCGTCAATCTTTCAAAACGTGGTTTCAAACAGGGTGAAGTGTTTGCGATTCTCAGTCCTAATCACCCGGAGTACGCAATTCTGTTTCATGCAATCGCCTCACTTGGCGGGATTGCGACAACGCTCAATCCGCTTTACACGGATCGTGAGATTTGTCATCAGCTCAAAGACTCAAAAGCTCGCTTCCTCGCGACAGTGCCGGCGTGTTTGGAGAAAGCTCAGGCAGCAGCAACGGCAGCAGGTATTGAAGAAATCTATGTCTTTGGTGAAGCAGAGGGAGCAACACCATTTGACTCCTTGCTCGCCGAGACAGATGAACCGCTTCCGGTCGTGCAGATTAACCCCCTCCACGATCTTGTCGCCTTGCCGTATTCCAGCGGAACAACAGGTCTTCCGAAAGGTGTGATGCTCACTCACCACAACCTCGTTTCAAATCTGAAGCAGATGGAGGGTCTTGACTATTTTGATGAGATTGACACTCTGATCTGCGTGCTGCCCTTATTTCATATTTATGGACTCGTGGTCGTGTTGAATATGGGACTTTACGCGGGCGCAACAATCGTTACGATGCCGCGTTTCGATCTGGAAGCTTTCCTCCAGGCAGTACAGGATTATGACGTAAGCCTGGCCCATCTCGTGCCACCCATTGTCTTGCAATTAAGTAAGAACCCGATAGTTGACAATTACGAGCTGCCAAAGTTGAAGACAATCTTTTCCGGAGCCGCGCCACTCGGAGAAGACTTAACTCGCGCCTGCATGACACGTCTGGGTTGTTCTATTCGGCAGGGCTATGGATTGACCGAGACCAGCCCCGTTACCCATTCGTCGCCGGCTGACCCGAAGCAGGTGAAGTTCGGTTCAGTTGGTGTTCCAGCTCCGAATACCGAATGCAAAATCGCGAGTTTGGAAACCGGTGAACCATTGCCGCCGCGACAGGAAGGTGAGGTGTGCGTTCGCGGTCCACAAATAATGAAAGGTTACCTGAACAGGCCCGAGGCAACAGCAAGCACAATAGATCCAGACAACTGGTTGCACACTGGAGACATTGGTTACGTTGATGAGGACGGTCACTTCTTCATCGTCGATCGGTTAAAAGAGTTAATCAAATACAAAGGCTTTCAAGTACCGCCGGCCGAATTGGAGGCTGTCTTGTTAACACATCCAGCCGTTGCCGACGCTGCCGTGATTCCGTACCCCGATGAAGAAGCTGGCGAAGTGCCCAAGGCGATTGTCGTACTAAAGACTCCTACAGAGGCAGAAGCGATCATGGAATTTGTTGCGGAGCGCGTCGCACCTCACAAGCGAATTCGATACGTAGAGTTTGTCACACAGATTCCAAAATCTCCGTCGGGAAAAATTCTGCGTCGAGTGTTGGTTGAACGGGACAGGGCGAAACGGGCGACGGGGTAAACGTATTGCCGATTTCCGATTGCCGATTGCCAATTGTAATGCTGAAATCGATGATGCTCTTAAAATCGGAAATCGGAAATTAGCAATCGGCAATCGAACTTGACACCCTCATCCCGTCCGAATACATTCCACTCCAGCACAGCCCTGCGACTCGTCACCCCACAATTCTTCCGGAGGTAGCGGACATGAATTATCGTCGTTCCTATTGGTTATTTGCAGTGTTGTTTGTGACGCTCGCAGCAGCAGCCGCACTCGGACAGACTAAAACCACCGCTACGACAGAGTGGGACACGCTCAGTCCGGAAAACGAAGAATTTTCTGTTCTGATGCCGAAGGATGTCGCCACGGAAGTTACCAAGGTTCCGTACCACCAGTTTGAACTAAGTCTCAGACTCTACCTCTCCGCGCCAGCATCAGGCCCTGTATTAGGAGTGGCTTCGGTAAGTGGCATTAAGGCGAATCTTGGATCAGACTTCGTACGCTTTAATTCCTACGCGGACGCCTTCAAAACTTTCTTTCCATCCAAGGTAAGGAAAGACGCAGTCGGAAAATTGATCCTTGTGGCAAGCAAGCCTTTTCATGGTTACACGGGTCGCACCTATAAGTTGACCGTGGGCGACTTGACGGGAACAGTTAACGCCTTTTTGACGCGAAAGCGTTTCTATGCGGTTGTGCTTCTCAACACTAAGAAAGACGAGGGGCTCGAAGAAAAATTTCTAAGTTCCTTTACCCTTCCTGATAAACCGGTAGAACAAGTGGCGACGGCAGAAGGGTCACAAGATCCAAACGCAGCGAACGCCAATAACACACCACAAACTTCACGTGACGGACGCAGGCCGCCAGCAGAGGGAGAAGCTGCTAGCAGCGGGACCACCCAGGGCGAAACTCCAAAAGAGGATCGTGTAGATCAGCCGACCAACACCGATCCCAATGCTCCACCAGTTGCGAACCCTCAAAAACCTCCGCGCGCTCCAATTTCGGGTGGGATGCTCAACGGCAAAGCGATCTATCTTCCCCTACCCGAGGCCCCTGCCGGCCAACCTACAGGTGTTGTGATGGTTCAGGTTTTGATCGATGAACAGGGGTCGGTCATTGATGCGAAGGCCGTTGCCGGTCCCGCCGCACTTCACGCCCTAGCAGTGAACGCGGCTCGACTTGCGAGGTTTATGCCAACCGTTCTTGCTGGAGAACCCGTCAAAGTGTCAGGGACTTTGGCTTACAACTTTGCACGATCCAACTAAGCTTGGCGCAGTCGAAAGTCCAAAGTCCAAAGTCCGGCGTCGATGTTCAGCGGTCGAGCCTCGGCGCTTAAATATCGACTTTGGACTTTGGACTTTGGACTTTAAGAACTGCTTGACGCTTCTATATCCACAGTCTATCTTCACTCGACTTTTCTCAATATCACTCTGGAGTCATATTTGATGTCATCAAGTACAGCCGCACACTGTCCGGCTTGGTCGATTCCCGGATATCTCGAAGTGCGGGACGGTCATCTTTCAATCAACGAGGTCGATGCAATCGATCTCGTCAAACAATTTCAGTCGCCGCTTTTCGTTTTTTCGGAAAGCCGGATTCGAGAAAACATCAATCGTCTCAAGCGAGCGACCAACGTCGTCGACCGACCCATCAAGTTCTGCTATGCGTCCAAAGCAAATTCCAATATGTCGATTCTTAAAGCCGTACTCGATTCCGGGATCGATTGCGAGGTCAACAGTGGCGGCGAACTCTTTAAGGCACTCCGTATAGGATTCAAACCAGATCAGATTATCTTTAACGGCACCAGCAAATCAGATGAGGAATTAGACGAAGCAGTACGAGCACAAATCTATTCCATCAACGTTGATTCAATTTTTGAGATTGGCCTCGTAGAACAATCAGTTGCGCGACTACGATTAAAAGGTGAAGACATTCCGCCTGCGCGAATAACCCTTCGTCTGGTTCCCGAGATTGGTACGCGTTCCCACCTTGGTCTTCAAACGGCACTGCTGACTTCCAAGTTTGGCATCTCATCGTCGGAAGTCCTCGCCGCTTTTCGACGCGGACTCCAAAATCCCGATTTACTTAAAATCTGTGGAATTCATATACACGTCGGCTCACAAACACCGGATGTTGAGCCGTTTGCCGAAGCATTCCGCAGCATGTGGGAACATTTGGTAACCATCCATCAAGAGACGGGTCACACGTTGGAACATATCAATCTCGGTGGGGGAATACCGGTCAACTATCTGCGCGATCGTTCGCAAGCTGATCAATTGCCCGAACACGAACGAGACATGTTGGGCGCGGAACTCGAGCCTGCAGATGTTTTGAAAGAGGCGATGAGAGTTGCGCGAGAATCAGCACGAGCCGCAAATGCCGAGCATCTGCTCGATCAGGTGTCGATTCTTTTGGAGCCAGGCCGCAGCATCATTGCCGATGCAGGTTTGGTGTTGACTACCGTGAACAACATCAAAACACGTCCTGAGACTGGTGATGTTTGGCTCCTGGCAGATGCTGGTTACAACATCATGCTCTCGATGAACAATTACAAATGGTACTACCACCTTATTTCAGCTTCGCGTGCCGGTGAGTCTTACGCGCGTGAATACAAGGTTGCAGGGCCATTGTGTGATTCGGGTGATGTCTATTTTGATATCGAACGGGAAGGACGCTTACCTGATTACCGAAGATTGCCTGCCGATGTTACTCCTGGTGAAGTACTGGCCTTGTTGAATTGCGGCGCGTACTCGTTGGCCCAGATGTTTCACTACAACGGCCGCCCGCTTCCTGCGGCCGTTCTGATCACGTTGGATGGAACCCCAAAACTCATTCGCCGCCGCGACACGTACGACGATCTGATCGCGAATGACGTTTGGGAATGAGTCCAAAGTCCAACGTCCAAAGTCCAAAGTCCTGGACCCAAGGTCATTTGTTATTTCTCAGATCTGATAGTTTCCTCGCGCCAAGTGGAAGGCGTCGAAGAGATTGAGTCGTGGAGAATAAGTCCAAAGTCCAAGGTCCAAGGTTATTTTTTTTCTCACAACTCACAATAAGGAGCACTCACATGGCAAAGGTAAAAAAGTTTGAAGAGATTCAATCGTGGAAGAAAGCGCGAACTCTAACAAAGCAAATCTATTCAGCAACCCTGGCCGGCGCGTTTGCGAAAGACTTTGCTTTGAGGGATCGGATTCGTCGAGCGGCAGTTTCGATTCTCTCCAACATAGCGGAAGGGTTCGAACGCGGAGGCGACAAAGAGTTTCTTCAGTTTCTCGCGATCGCCAAAGGATCAGCGGGTGAAGTTCGCGCGCAGCTGTATGTCGCACTTGATCAACAGTACTTGTCGCAGAAGCAATTTTGAATCGCTTTCGCAGGAGGCGGCCGAAATCAGCCAGCTAATTTCCGGCTTCATGCGATACCTTAAACAGTCGGAGTTGAAGGGCAACAAACTCCGCTGAGCGAAAACTCACAGTTCGACTTTGGACTTTGGACTTTGGACTTTGGACCTTGGACTTTGGACTTTCGACTTCTATGCAACCTGAACACAATCACCTCGTTCGTGGACTGGGTCTAACGGCGGCGATAGCAGTCAATGTCGCAAACGTTATTGGAACGGGCGTCTTTCTAAAGGCGCGCGTAATGACCTGCAATGTTGGGACGCCCGGAAAGGCACTGGCAGTTTGGGTGTTCGCCGGGGTGCTGTCGCTGGCTGGCGCTCTCACATATGCAGAACTGCTCGCGATGCGACCCAAAGATGCTGGTGAGTACGGAATTATCCGCGACGGCTACGGACCTGTCTGGGGATTCATTTATGGCTGGACTCAGTTTCTACTCGCGCGCTCTGCATCAGCAGCCGCGTTAGCTGTTGGTTTTGCGATCTTTCTCAACGATTTTCTGAAAGGATTCAATCACTCACTTTCGACCGTCTATTTCTCCTTCACAGTTCCCTTCACCGATCACGTCGTCCCGTTTGGTCGACTGCAAGTCGTCGCACTCGCAGCCATCGCCATAACGACTTTGATCAACTGTGCGGCAGTTAAGGTCAGTGGAAACTTCGCCACCGTGATGACGATTATCAAGGTCTCTGTATTGATCCTTGTTGGGGTAGGGGCGTTTATTTATAGCGGTGGTGATTGGAGTCATCTTTCACAGGCTAACGTAAATGGCGTCTGTGAAGGGGTGGCTGTGACAACGGGTGGCTTTGCAGGATTGGCGGCGGCAATGCTCGGCGCGATGTGGGCTTACGATGGTTGGAACAATATTGCTTTTATGGCGGGTGAAGTAAAGCAGCCGGAACGCAACCTGCCGCGAGCACTCCTCGTTAGCATGCTCATAATCATGGGTCTTTACGTGTTCGTAAACCTGAGTTACTACCACGTGCTGACACCAACTCAGATCGCCAGCGTTCCTGCCAGTTCGTCTACAGCAGCGGAAGTCATCAGACGTTTGCTTGGCGCCACAGCGGTGACGCTAATGGCTGCAGCCATGATGACTTCTTCGTTCAG
>Ga0068856_100002163_pt1 | contig 20360 bp, 16 predicted proteins | sample KBSCornC62_FD_66595 | JGI IMG/M metagenome (GOLD analysis project Ga0068856, IMG submission 66595) | Corn rhizosphere microbial communities from Kellogg Biological Station, Michigan, USA - KBS Corn C6-2 | ecosystem: Host-associated > Plants > Roots > Rhizosphere > Soil ... | reverse complement strand
ACCGTGGCCGCCAAGTTCAGGTACGCGTCCTGCGTCTCTGGTCGGAGTTCCTCAAGCGAGCTCTCGACTCCAGAGGCGAGATGCGGGTCCCATGGGATGTGGATCACGGCTCGGCATCGCGCACGGAAGAACCCGTCGATCCTCTCGATGTCGACGACGCTGCCACCGGGCGGGTGGACGGCGTTCACGACGACCACGGCGCGCCGCACGAGCTCGTCGTGGCCGTTGGTGCTCAGCCACTCCAGCGTGCGCGCGACCGCCCAGCCGGCATCAACGGCGGCCGTCGTGACGACCACGAGCTGGTCTCCGAGCCGCAGGATCCCCCGGTTGGCCGAGTCGAGGACACCAGTGCCGGTGTCGAGGCAGATCAGGTTGTAGAAGCCCTGCAGGACGTCGACCACCGTCCGGAAGTCCTCTTCGCCCAGCGCCTCGGTGATCCGCGGGTCGTCATCCGCGGCGAGCACCTCGAGCCGCGAGGGTGCTTGGCTCGTGTAGGCGCGGACGTCTCCGTATGTGCGGAGGTGCTCACGATCACGGAGGAGCGTCGTGATCGTCTCGGTGTTCTCACGGAGCAGTCGCACTCCCAGCGTTCCCGCGTCGGGATTGCCGTCGACTGCGATCACTCGATCGCCGCGGTACGCCGCAAGCGTATGGGACAGGAATGCGCACGTGGTCGTCTTTCCGACGCCGCCTTTTCGACTGGCGACCACGAGTTGGCGGCAACCGTCGACCGGCGTCTTTACCCGAGCGACGAGATCGTGGTGCCTGACCTCCGAGGCGCTCGGTCCGAGGATCAACATTCCGCAGCTGACCCGGTAGACGAGCCTTCGCAAGCCTGTGGCGGGTGCCGAAGCCCGCGCGCGCACCATCGTCGCAGACGAGAAGTCCTCATTCGGTGCCGCGGTCGCCACCTCGACTGGCGTGCTCGCCGATTCGGCTTCGCGGCCCGACCCCAGCGGGACAGGCCTCTCGTTCTCGTCGAGCATGGCCTCATCAGACAGCGGATGTTCGGACATCGTCCCTCCCCCATTCCAGCGGATCCACAGAACAGTCACGATAGCAGGGGATATACAGAAATCAAGAAGAGTGGAGGCTACATCTCTGCTATTCCGCTGGATAACTCGCTATGATCTGGAGTAGGCACCGTGGATCCCCGGATCTGACCGCGTATGGCTGATACTCCGACCGCACTTGGACTTCTGCTGAAGACCCGTCGTGAGGCGAAGCGGTACTCCCGCGCCCATATCGGAGATGTCCTGGGGATCCCGGCCGGGACGATCGAGGGGTGGGAGCGTGGGCGGGTCGCAAAGCCCCCGATCACCGACGTGTTTCGGCTCGCCGAATATCTCGACATCCCGCTCGAAGAGGTGCGCGCCGCGACGCTCCACGACGCCGATCCAGTCCCCGTGCCCGCAGCCGGGCGTGCCGTGGGCGAGGAGCCTCCCGCGCGGGGCGATCCGCTCGTCGAGGCAGCGGTGTCGGCCTTTGGTGGGCCTGACCGACTGGCTTCGGAGCTCGGCACGACGGTGACCCAGGTCGAGGCGTGGCGTCACGGCACCGAGGTCGCCTTCGCAGACTTCCTCCGGCTGCAGGCCCTCGTCCTGAGCCGGCTCGCACGTGACGTCACCAACTTCGAGGATGCTCGGGTTGCGGATCTTGCTCGCGCCATTCGACCCGAGGGTGCCCAAACGTCAAGGAGCGGCGAATGAAGCTCCACTCTCGTCTCGCTCCGGGCTACGAGATCTGGGGCCGGTTCCATCTCTACGAGCCGATCGTCGCCCTGGGCGTCGGTCGCAGTGGCGCGCGCCTCCGCAGAACCGCGGCTCAGGCGCTCCGCCTTCAGAAGGGCGAGTCGGTGATCGACATCGGAACTGGTACGGGGCTCACGCTTCCGTACCTCGCGGCTGGCGTCGGGCCGACGGGGCGCGTCGTCGGGCTCGACCGGTCCGCATCCATGCTCGACGGCGCAAGAGAGCGTGCGCTGTCGCCTCCAGTCGAACTGGTTGAGGGCGATGCGATGAAGCTCCCGTTCGAGGACGCGACGTTCGACGCAGCGATCTCCACGTACGGGATGACCGCTGTCGAGAATGTTGATCCCGCGATCGACGAGATGATCCGTGTCATCCGACCTGGTGGCAGGCTTGCGATCGCCGAGGTGCACTTCGTGAACTGGCCAACGCCTGCTGCCTTCAACCGGGCGCTGACAGTCGCGTTGCACCCGTTCAACAAGTGGTACACCGACCGCGACTTCCCAGCTCTCCTCATGAGTCGCGGGTTGCACCCCGAGTCGATTCCGACCGAACGGCCAGCGCTGACGTTCACGGTTGCACAGCGCTGATCTCCGCGCCGACGCCGACGAGGGTCCAACGCGGGTGAATCGCCTTGGTGGCTCGTCGCGAACGTTCAGGCCCTCGCGAGGGCCGTCGGTGAGCAGAACCGCGAGCTGTCGGAGTTGCGAGACCGGGTCGATCGAGCGCGCGATGTCCTTCGGTGAACGAACCGTGGGAGGCGACCCGCCCTACTGCTCGAGTTCCGGGTCGTCCTTGCGCTGCTGTTCCTCAAGGTAGTCGCGTACGGCGCTGGCGAGAGTGGACCCCGCCTCGTCGAGAAGGTCGCGGAATCGCTCCTCAACCTCGTCGTTGACGAAGCCGAGAAGGTCGATCAGGGCCTGACGCTCGTTCAGTGCGGCGAGGCGAGCGGCGTCGCGCTCGGCACAGGCGCTCTCGAGAGCTACATAGGTGCTTCGGGTGCGGAGCCATCCGCCGGCAACGATGGCAATCACGGCGGCACATCCGACGACGACGGTCGGACCGCTGCCATCGCTGTAGCCGTAGCCGATAGCCGCGGCACTCACCGCAGCCGCCCCCAGGGCCATCGTGAGGGCCACCCGCGAACCCGCCGGGTGGCCGGGGATGCCGGTCGAAGGAGCAAAGACCGGGCGATCGACTCGCATGGCGACCAGCAGGCCAGCGCAGATCGCGATACAGGCCCCGGTGGCATAGAACATGTCGCTCCACCGGTCCTCCGAGTGGTGGTTCTGCACCGCACCGTAGGCGTAGATCAAGGATCCCGTATAGAGAAAGACCTGCCCCAGGCCGATGAGGGCGGTCGAGAGCGGCACGCCGCCGCGGGCTCCCGTGGCCGCCGCGGCGATCAGGACGAGCAGCAGAATCCCGAGGAACGGTCGGAAAAGGGTGACCAGGGAGTCGGGCGTGACGCCGTTCTCCAAGCCGTGGTTCACGAAGGCGCCGAGGGCTGCAAACCCTGCGCCGCCAAGCACGAAGGCGTCGGCGACAGCCAGGCGGAAGTGGATGCTGTCCCGTAACGTGGTGACGACGCCGATGAGCGCGCAGACGTACCCGGCGTCGATGAATGCGTCCCAGGGGCCGAGGCTGACGCCCTCGCCGAACACGCTGTGAGGGTCGTTCAGGTAGAACCCGAGCCAGAGGAACGATCCTGCAGCCCACAGGTAGGCGCCGTACTTGAGCCAGCCCCAGAGCTGTGCTTGTCCGGCAACCGTCGCTTGTCGCCTTGCCGCACGGTGGGCGAGGAAGGCCACGACTGGCACCGCGGCCATCGGCAGGTAGTAGGTGACGCTCAGCCAGGCAGCTGGCGCACCGGCGATGCTCGCGGCCGTGTATAGGACGGCAAACCCCATCGAGGCGCCGGCGAGCAGACGGTACTGCCGATGGGCGGGTACAGCCGCCCAGATTGGCGCTCTGGAGATCCGTCCGTATGTTGAGGCCACCTTCCACCCCCTGCGGTGCCACGGAACGTGCTCGCCCGGAGTGTAGATCACCTGAGGTCAGTAGATCCACTGCTATTCTTGGGATTCGCTGCCAAGGCGGGAGTCGGGATCGGGGGCGGACATGCGTGTGGTGCTCATCGTGGCGGGGGTCGGAGCGGCATTCCTGTGCGGGATCCTCGTGCTCGCCGTCGCCGTCACCACAAGCAGCGCGGTCAGCCAGCAGCTCCCCGCGTCGGCCTGCATAGGTTCATCCGTGCCGAGAGGTGGTGAGACGGTGTTGGCGACCATGTACGGCGGGCCGGACGATGACCCGCGCACGCGCGAGGGCCAGGGTGCCTTCGGCAGCCTCACCGGACATGCGGCCTTCGCCGAGCTGAGCACGAACCCGGAGAGCCCGAACCCGGCAGCCTGGGACTACCGCGCGCTCGGAGGACTCGCGCCGCACTCGCTCCTCCGCATCACGTACCACGGGCGTTCTGTGATCGCGGAGAAGCTCGATGTCGGTCGGGGAGGGCCGGCCCATCCCAGGATCGATCTCTGGTGGCAGACCGCGGCGTTGCTGGGCTTCAACGGGATGGGCGACGTCCGGATCAGCGCCGCACCGCCCGGCGCCCGACCGACACCCGCCCCGGGAGCGAGTTCGGCCGATGACCTGGCGGGTGCTCAAGCCACGTGCGCCGGGTTCGTCCCGGACGGCTCGGCGGGGTCGCGCGCCGTAGCCGCTGCACTGAGGTGGCTCGGGACTCCGTACTCGTGGGGCGGCGGCGACGCGAACGGGCCGACCCTGGGCACCTGCGGTCCGGCCGGGTGCCAAGGCTCCCGCGTCCGGGGGTTCGATTGCTCTGGCCTAACGCTGTACGCCTGGGCGCAGGCGGGTGTCGCGCTCTCGCATTTCACCGGCGACCAGTGGAACGAGGGGCTGCATCTGGCACCGGAGATCGGCGATGTCGGTCAACTGCGGCCGGGCGACCTCGTGTTCTTCAACATGGACGGGCCACTCGGCCACGTTGGGCTGTACGTCGGCGGGGGGCGGATGGTCGAGGCCCCACACACCGGCGACGTCGTCAAGGTCGTCCAATTCACTACGGGCGCCTACGGAGCAGCCTATGCAGGCGCCGTACGACCGATGCCGCAGTCAAGCCCGATTGCCTCGGGATGAGCGCGAAGACCCCACGGTTTCCACCGCCGCGGTCCCAGTCGAACCCGCTGGAGGCGCTGGCGATCGGCGCGCTCGGCGCCGTGGTCGTTGTCGTTGTCGAGTTGTGGCTAACGGGCGAACTCTCCGGCCGCGCCTTCGGCGGCGCCTGGCCCCACACGCCCTTCGGAGAGATGCCGCAAGTGCTTGGCCGCTTTCGCCAGCACATGGCCGACCCCGCGAAGGCATGGCCACGTACCGATCGGCGGCTCATCCCCGGACCCATCGCCTTCTACTTCACGATGCTCGCCACCCCTGTTCCCTTTGCCGTAGGCGGCTTCGTCGTGCTGCGCCGCCGATCCCGATCGGCGGGCACCAAGTCCGGTGCCGCTCGTTGGGCGGGGAAACAGGATCTACGGCTCCTACGAGTCCACGCGCCCCATCCGGGGCGGCTCACACTCGGGCGTGTAAGCGGCCACCTGGTAGCGGCGGAGCCTCGGCAGTCCGTGATCGTGGTTGGGCCTGTCCAGACCGGGAAGACTTCCGGGTTCGCGGTACCGGCGATCCTGGAGTGGAAGGGGCCGGTGGTCGCAACCTCGGTCAAGACCGATCTGCTTCGAGACACTATTGCGGCGCGCTCGGACATTCCCGGAGCGGACGTCTGGGTCTACGACCCGACGGGTGGGACTGGGATCCCGTCCTCCAACTGGACACCTCTGGCGGGGTGCGGCACTTGGCAAGGAGCCCAACGTGTAGCGTCCTGGTTGGTGGGTGCGGCGCGCCGCGGCTCGGCGGGTGTCGAGAACGCCCAGTTCTGGAACGCCGCCGCCGAGAAGCTCCTGGCTCCGCTCCTATTCGCCGCCGCGCACTCGGAACAGACGATGGCAGACGTCGTCCGGTGGGTCGACACCCAGGAAGAGGAGCAGGTGAGGTGGGGGCTCGAGCTTGCCGGCGATCAAGCTGCGATGTCGGCGTTCACGGCCTCGACCCTGCGCGACGAGCGTACGCGCTCCAGCATCTACACGACGGCGGAGACCCTGCTGACCGCGTATGCCGATCCCGGCGTCCTAGCCTCGGCGGTGGATTCAGAGATCCGAGCCGAGCACCTCCTCGATGGCGCATCGCATACGCTGTACCTTTCCGCGCCGTCTCACGAGCAGAGGCGACTGCAGCCACTTTTCGCGACCTTGATCCAGGAGATCGTCGCCTGTGCCTACGAGCGATCAGCGGAGATCGGCGGCCCGGTCGATCCGCCTCTGCTGCTCGTGCTGGACGAGTGCGCCAACATCGCGCCTCTCCGCGAACTCGCGACCTTGGCGTCGACAGGGGCTGGACAGGGCATCCAACTGGTCTCGGTCTTCCAGGATATGGCTCAGATCAATGCTGTGTACGGCCGCGACCGCGCACCAACCATCGTGTCCAACCACAGGGCGAAGGTGATCCTCTCCGGCATTGCTGATGCCCAGACACTCGACTATGTCGCTCGCCTGCTCGGGGACGAGGAGGTGCGTCAAGTTTCCTCGACCAGCGGTGCCGAAGGGCGTCGTTCGAAGACGGAGTCGGTCGGGTATCGAAGCCTTGCGCCGGCCAATGTCCTCCGCGAGATGCGGCCGGGCAGCGGCTTACTGGTCTACGGGCACCTCGCCCCGGCGCGAATCTCCCTGCGGCCTTGGTTCGAGGATCGACGGATCCGACGGCTGGCCAGCCGGCCGGGTCAGGACCCGTCAGCCTTCGTCTAATTCGACAGACGGAGCGAGCAGCACTCAGGACTCAGCTTGCGGCCTGTCCTCCAACGATCGGGCGATTGCCGCGAACTCGGCCAGCGCCGCTTCGAGGTCCTCGACGATCTCCTGGGCGATTACCTCGGGCGGTGGCAGGTTGTCGGTGTTCTCAAGGGAGTCGTCGCGGTTCTGCTTGAGCGTGAAGTGCATGTTGGTGCGCAGGTCGTAGACCCACAGCTCCCGCGTCCAAGGTGTTTCGGCGGCCGGCATGCGGTCGAAGAGGAGCACGTTGCCTTGACGCCATGGGCGTAGAAGACACCGGTCGGCAGCCGTAGCGGTGTGTGCACATCGCACTCGGCAAGCAGCCGCCGACGTACGGTCTCGCCGGCGCCACCCTCAAACAGGACGTTGTACGGCACGACCACGGCGGCGCGGCCGTTGATCGCCAGCAATGTCTTGACGTGCTAGACGAAGTTGAGCTGCTTGTTCGAGGTGGACGCCCAGAAGTCGTCGCGCACGACCACCAAGTCCTCGCGCGCGACCTCGCCCTCGTCGCTGACGAACGTCATCGACGACTTGCGCCCGAACGGTGGGTTCGTCAGCACCATCTCGAACCGCTCACCCGGATCCGCCTCCAACACGTCATCGACTCGATCGGACTCTTAAGCCCAAGGCCGGAGGTTCGATCCCTACTCGGCCTATCCCGTCGACGGCGCCTGGTTGAGCGGAGCGACACAACAGTGTGATCGACGTCTAGCAGGGTGTCAACTGGGGCGTCACCAGCTTTCGAGCCGACCGCTGGCGTGACAGGCCGTGAAGACCTTCCTGGGACTAGCCTGGTGTGGGCGCGAACCCCCCGATTCTCCACCCGCTCCCGGGCTCTCAGTCCCCGATTGTTCGCCGCCTCCACGGCCTGCCCCCCACCGCCCGCCCCATAGACACCCCATCCAATCCAAGGCTGAGAGTACAGTCCGGGTGGACACGTTCGATTCGCCGCGATCACGGTTTCGTAGGCCCGATACCCGTAAACTGCTCACCCCCACGCGTTCCCGCAGGCCGACTTCGCCAGATTCTGGCTATCCGCCGTGATTCAGAGCATTAGCGAGATCCGGCTGTACCCAGAGGAGACCTTGCCAAAGCCTCGACACGATCCCGCTTTCGGCAACGGGGGTACCGTTGGAGTCGACGATCTTGAGGAGCGCACCCTCATACCTTGAAGTATCGCCGAAGACCACAACCATACCGTTCTCGTGTTCGCTCAGAAACGCGCGTGGATCGTCCACTTGGATTGTCACTACCGGCGCGGTGTAGTTACCCGACGGGACGCCCTCGATGTCGATCACGTTAATCCCGTTGTCGGAAGCCCGGTTCTCGATATCACCCTTAACGTCCGCCCACGGATTGTCCCAGGGACCAACGTCGATCGGCGGGAGTCCTGTTACAAGCCCACCTGGCGCCTCGCATTGCAGGGATGTAGGCGCGTCGTTGCACGCCAGATCACGGCCATCGATTACAGAGGCTCCTTCGATGTCCTGAGAGCCTGACGCTGTCGCTTGGGTGTTGTACGAACCGGCGAGTAGCAATGCGTGCCAGCGCGCTTCCAACCCTGCCGCACCGTCCGTCGAGTCGACGGTGACGAAGAGCCACCTAGCATCCGAGTGGAAGGCCTCGGGAGCGGGCCCAAGTTGGACGGCGACAATATCGTTGCCAAGAGCCCTGGCCTGCTCTTGCGCAAAGGGCGGTGCGCTTTGCAACCCGGGCGACTGGGCGGACGTGGCCAAATCGCTGTTCTCCGATTGGGAAGAAGCGGCTTGCCCGCACGCCGTGGCCACCGTTGCACACAAGAGAACAATGGGCAACCAGGCCTGTATGGGTTTAGTTATACGACACATCGAAGGTACTCGGCGGTTGCTGTACGCCCCAGTGTGACTCTACGATCTGTTGCGAACTCTGGATCGTTGTCCAAGACTGACTCTGATTTTCGGCTTGGGCGGAGCGCTGCCAAGGAAACGAGCTTAGGTACGAGGCATCCAACGTATTGGTGGTCGACGTGTAGATGTAACCGCCGGCGTAGACATCGGTGAGGGTCTGAAACAGCGCTCCGGACGTTTGCCTCGTGGTTCCAGACTCGATCATCGCCCACTGATCCGAGCTTGTAGAAACCCTCCCCACTTCAGCCCCGAATCCGCTTAGGTGGATGGTGAACAACCCGCAATCACTCGTTGACGACGACGACCACTCCCAGAAACCGTAGGTGTCTGACGTTTGCCAGTTACCGGGGCATGCGGAGTACGTGTTCCCTGCGGAGTTGCCGACTCCGATCTGAGCGCGTTCCGATGCCCGCTTGACGAGAAGCCGATAGAGCCACGTGTTATTCGTGGGATCGTAGAAGTCATTGACGCTGATGTAGCTCTTGGTTGCATTAACAGTCACACCCGAGTTGGGCTGCATGTCGTTTACGCCGACAAAATCGACTGCCTGGGCGGCGGATACAGCCAGAGCCCACGAACTGGCGAAGGCCAGAAGGAAGACTACAGCGAATCTTGTGCGCTTAGTCACTACCACACGATATCAGATGCAAGGCGAACGTGTCAACCGCTGCCCTTCGGGAACCCGGCTCAACAGGTTACTGCGCCGGCGGGACGCTGCGTCTCCTTGTGCCCACTAGGACTCTTAGTCCCAAGGTCGTCCTAGGTTCGATCCTTACAGGGCGGCCCATTGCCGAAAGCCGCTTGGTTGAGCGGCAGCAGCTCTGCGGAATCCAGGAGCCGTGAGTGGGTGTCAACAGGGCGCCGCCGCGCGGTCGGACGCATGGATTAGGCCGGTGGGTGCTCGAAACCTCTCTCCGCCAGTGTGACGGGCCGATCCGGGCATATCCAGCCGAGCCTAGTGTTGCCCGCGTGTGCTCGTTTGACAGAGAATTTTCGCGGCGGACCGCCACTACTCATCCGCTCCCGCCTCGATCGTTCCAGCGCTCCTAACCCCAATCCACAGCCCATCGGATCCGCGTCGGCCGGTGGTCGGGCTGACGTCCGCACTCGGAAGGCATGAACGGTGGCTGTGCGTGGGTACCTAGCGTGGCCCGTGAACACCCACCTCTTGCGTGGTCAGGAGTCAATGCAGCCTCGTGGACGATGGAGTGCAGTGCCTCTCTCTACGAGCCGCCGCCCTGGGCGTCGCCAACTGAGTAACCCGGGGCGTACCAGGTGTTGCCCACCCCGGAATTGTTCCCAGGACTCGACGGTGTGGCGAGCACGGTCGGTGGCGTCGGCGGAGTCGCTGGTCTCGATGACCTCGTCGGAGGAGGAGTCGTCGATGACCTGTTCGTGCATCTTGCGCATGTCGACGATCCGCTCCCGAGGTTCGGGATTGGTCGCCAACGCTGCGACGGCCTGATCGAGGGGGCCGCGAGCGGCGGTAGCGATCTCCTCGACGGCGGCTCTTCGGCCGCGCTTGCCCCGCGTGCGGCTGCGAGTTGTGTGTCGGGGTCGAGCGCGACGACGATCCCACCGGCGATGTTCTGCAGTGTCGTGCCGCCGGCGAGCTGGGTCAGCTCGGCCCGCTCCCAGGCTCCGAGACGGCGGTCCAGACGTGACAGGCGGGCGGCGACCGCGGAGATCGGCTGGCGGCCAGATTCACCTGGCGGGCGTTCTTCACCGCACGCGCTTCGGGCGTCAGGTACGAGGTCGTCTTGTCATTCGCCATCGGATTGGCCCAGTCCGCCAGTTCGCATCGTGGCAAGCGTACAGGGGCCATTCGCGCGTTGGGTGCGCAGTCGCTCGGCTTGGCGACCCCTTCGGGTGGGGCCGCGCATGTACTCTAAATCTCGACGCCGATCGCGGCCCGCGCTCGGCGCCGCTCGCCAGCGCCGCGGTCGGGCAGCGCGTTGCGACAGGGATCGACTGACGCATCGGCCTCGAGCACGGCTAGCGTCTGTGCCTCGAGCACGTCCAGTCGGCTGTTCGCTTGGCGAATCGCCGCGCTGCGCACCGCGACCTCCGACAGCAGCTCACGCCTCCCGGCGCGGGCAAACCTCCCGAGCCCGGCTAGCCGCTGTTCGGCCTCTTGGAGCTTCCCTTCAGCGTGGGTTCGCGCGCCCAGTACCGCCTGGCGTCGCTGCTCGATGAGGCTGAGATCCGCGGTTGGCTGGCGAGCGTGCTCCGCGCGATCGATCTCGGGTCGTACCTGCGCGCCCCGTCCCGGCGGATGCCGACGCTGGTCCATCGCGAGCCGCTCGACCGCTGGTCGCTCCAGGGCCTGAGCGACCTGCGTCACTGCCCCTCGGTCGTCGAGATCGTGGAAATGGCTTTCGCGCTCCCGGGCATCGGCCGTCACGTACAGTCGTGTCTCGGTGCGAGCCCTGGAGAGGGCGACGTAGCCCCACTCCTGGAGTTGGCCGTCTCCAGAAGCCAGAACGAAGGCGCGGTCGACCGTTACGCCCTGCCCCGAGTGGCCCGTGAGAGCGTAGGCATGGCGAAGGTGGCCGGCGGCGAGGTACCGCGACGTGAGCTGAACGGTGTCACCGCGGTCGGTGGACACGGTGAGCCTGCGAGTGCCCCGGTCGACCGACTCCACTGTCCCGCGCGTACCGTTCATCACGCCCAATGCGTCGCTGTTGCGCAAGCACACGACGCGGTCACCCGGGCCGAACTCCTGCTGGGCGACGGTGAGTCGCTCCGCGCCGAGCCGAGCATGCGTCTCCATGAGCGCGCGGGCCAGGGCATTGAATTCGGCAACGTCGCGACGACGGAGCGCGATCATGACGTTGGCCGGGAGATCATCCTGAGCCGACGCCCACCAGTCCGCGAGGAGTCGGGCCTTCGTGGCGACTGCCGTCCCCTCCGAGATCAGGCGACCCCGACCATCGGCGAACGCGAGGTAGTCGCGCCCGACTCCGTCTCGGATCGCTGCGAGCGCCCGTCGCTCCTCCGGGTCGCGCTGGCGTCGGTTCTCGGTCAGCTCGATGGCCCCAATGCGTTCGGCAACGCCCGCGAACAACCCGCCCGCCCCGACCGCTGGAAGCTGATGGGGATCTCCGATCAGCACGGCCTTTCCGTGCGCCTGATCGATGCGATTGAGCAACGGCGCAAGCACGCGTGTTTCCGCCATACCTGCCTCATCGATCACGACCACGCAGCCAATCGGGAGATCCTCGGACAGCAGCCTGTGCAGCGTCTTCGAGTGGATGCCGGTCTCGTCCTGGAGTTTCTCGGCGGCGACGCCGGACGGAGCTGCGCCGAGGACGGGCATCCCGGCCTCGCTGAACGCCTGGCGGACAGCGCGGGTGGCAGTCGTCTTGCCCGCCCCGGCGAGTCCGACGACGCAGACGACGCGGTCGGTGGTGCCGGTCACTGCGCGCACCATCGCGGCCTGCTCGCGTGACAGGGCACCGAGCTGCGCTCGGAGGACATCCTGGACGATCTCCCCCGGGACCGTGGGCGCGTCGACCTCGCGCGCAGTCTGGACGAGGGTGAGAGCTGCCTGCTCTGTGTGGATGAGTTCAGAGGTCGAGTAGGTCCGCGGCCTTCCGAGATCTGATTCTTCGCCAACAGGCTCGACGCCTTCGCTTCGCGAGAAGCGGTCGGCGAGCCGGCGAACCCGGTCGGCCGGACCACCCTGCTCATGGGCCTCGGACCACGCCATGAGGAGCTCGGGGTCGGAGAACGTCGTGGCTCGCTCAGTAAGTCCTTGCGGGGCGAGCATTCGTCCGGCGATGTCGAGCAGTTCCGCCGACGAGAGTTCGCGTCGGGTTGTGCGATTGATCGTGGCCGCGAGTTCCGTCCGCCCGAATCCGTACTCCGCTGCGCGGGCGCGCCAATTCTCTCGGAGGCCTGCGAGGTCGACGTGCTCCTTTCGATCGCGCGTCTCGATCGCGGCCCGCCGCGCTGCGTAGTACCCCGCCGCGCCCTGACGTTCGAGTCGATCGACTACCTGGGCCCGCCGTGTCGAGAACTCAGCGACGACTGCGCGGGAGACCCCTCGCAATTCGGCCATCCCTTTTCGGGGCGCTTCCCACTCAACGCCGAGCGACCGTGACAGCTCGGCCCGGAGGTGCGCTTGGTAGAGGTAGCCGGCCGCGCGTCGGTAGGTCTTCAAGATCGCCTCGCCGTCCAGAGCGCGCCACCGGAGGTCGCTCGGTCGCTGCGCCATGTTGGCCACGATCACGTGGGTGTGCAGATGAGGATCCTGGGCTCGCGATGTGCGGTGCTGGTAGGCGGCCGCGACGAACCCCGAGGCGCGCTCGCGGATGGAGCCGCCCGTGCCGCGCCGTACGACGCAGGCTTCGTCCTCGAGGTACGTGAGGGCGGCCTGCCACGCCGACGCATGCGCCTCGTTGACAAGGCGCTGGGTCTGGTCGTCGCCGAGGGCGTACAGGAGGCTGACGCTCTTGGGGACGGAGAACACCAGGTCGAACCCGGCCACCGGGCGGAGAGTCTTCTCCTGGAGTCGTCGGGTTCCGCTGGAAGGATCGATTCGCTCGATGGTGATCGTGCGAGCCTTCGGGTGCCGCCGCCGCAGGTGCTCGCCGGAGTGGGGATGATCGCCGCGGATAAGCGCTCCAAGCTGGCCTTCTTCGACGGCTCCCTCGAGGCCGAGTTCCGCGGCCGCCCTACCGACCCACATGCCCGGCGACTCGCCCCGGCCGGCGTAGTAGTCGTCGATGCCAGCCGCGACCGAGCGCTCGTAGTAGGTCTCTTGGCCGGGAGTCAGCTTCGCCACGCTGAGCATCGATCCACTTTAGCACCTTGGCCCATATATGGGTCAAGTGCATCTGTGTCTCGCTTGCTGTCCAGGGTAGCTGGTGGCGTGGACGGTGTCTCATGCGGCCGCGTCTTCCTCTTGAGCCTGTGGGGCCTGGGGCTGCTCAGCTTGCCTTCGGTCTGCCTCCTGCTCGGCGCGATGTCTCTTGACGGATGGTGGCGCGACGTGGGCTGCGAGCTTCTCCAGCAGGGCTGAACCCGCCAGCTCGCGCGGCTCGTAGACGCCCTGACGGTCGGCGTTCGGAAGCCCTGCGGTGTCCGCGAGCCGTTGCGCCGCGAGCAGGCGCAGCACGACGGCGAGCGCGGCCTCGGGTGTGCGGGCGCGCTTCAGGGAGTCGAGCGCGGCGGCGTGTGCCTGGTTCTCGGCTTCCGCACCACGGGGATAGTGAACTGTCGTCCGCCCCTGCTTGTTGGTGGTCGAGGGCTGCTCCACACAGAGTCGGTGCGCCCACGCGGCTGACCTGCCGTGCTCGAGCAGGACGAGCGAGCCGAGGAGCTTGATGGCGTTGGCGTCCAGCTTCGGCTGCCAATTCGCGAGCGCCGCACCGAGGTCGAGGTTGCGCGCCCGCGCGGCCGCCCGTTCCTCGTACTTGCGTTGTCGCTCCTGGCGGCGCGCTTCCTTCTCGTCGTCGGATGTCGACTCAGAGGCCTGGTCGGTCTGGCGTTGTTGACGCCGGCGCGCATCCGCGGTGGCGTGATCGGCGATGTGCTCTACCAGTCGATCCGCGAGCCACTCGGGATCGGTGACATACGCGTGGGTGCGCTCGTTCCGCCCCGGGACTTCGAGCAGGCACCCGAAGGCGCGCGCGGCGTCGATGTCCTCGGCGTTCAGCGCGAAGCACTCGCGCCAGCGGTTGTGCTCGGCCTCCCTTGCCGCCCAGTCGTGCTCGGACGTGTGTGCGATCTCCGACAGGGTGGCGAGCGCGGAGGCGACGCGGTCTGAGTGGCTGCCGAGTTTGGCGAGCACGACGGCAACCGCTTGCTCGTCGCGAGCTGAGGTGGGCAGGATCGGGCCGTGTCCGTACTCGCTCGCGCTGTAGGCGACTGGATGGATCGGGTTGCCGTCGTCGTCTGACCAGTCAACGTGGAGCACATCGTCGACGACCTCGCCGGGATCCTTGGGGAAGACGGCGGCATCGTGTGGACGCTCTGCGAGCCACACCGCCGTCAGATCCGCGAGCAGCTGCTCCCGCTCCGCAATGCGCACCAGGCCGGAGGCGCAGGCAAGCGGTAGCCGGTGCTCGCCGATCAGCTGCTGTGTGCGGTCGGGGAGGCGCAGCAGGTCGAGCCGCTCCGCGATCAGCCGTTCGCTTCGGCCGACCAGCCGAGCGAGCTTCGTGCTGTCGCCGTGCTCGTCGGCCAGGCGGCGGTAGGCGCGGGCTTCCTCGATCGGGGTCAGGTCGGCGCGGATCACGTTCTCGGCGATTGCCAGTGTGAGGGCATCGCCGTTGGCGTCTCTCACCTGCGCGGCCACCTCGCTGAGCTTCGCCGCCTTGGCGGCTCGGTAGCGGCGCTCGCCAGCGATGATCGTGTAGCCGTCCTCGCCATCGGGTGCCAGCGTCAGGGGTGTGATGATGCCATGGCGCTTGACGGAGGCGACCAGCTCGGCCATCTGCTCGTTTGCGAACTCGGTGCGTGGGTTGTCCTCGCTGGGACGGATCTTGGCCAGCGGAACCATGGTGAGCGTGGCGGTCATCGCGTTGCGCTCCCCTCGGTCAGGAGCTGCAGCGCGGTGTCCTTCAGCGGCTGCGGCTCGGTTGCCCGCTCGAACCGCGCCTCGGTGTGCGTGCGGGTGGCGGTGCGGCGGGTGGGCTTGGTGTGGTCGACGTAGGCGGCGACGGCCTGGAGTGCGCCCCAGGCGGTGCCGCGAATGTCCGCGAGATCGTCGGCGGTGCGCTGGGCGGTTCGGATCGCTTCGCGGACACGCTCGACGTTGCGGACGGCGCGCCCGACAGCGGTGCGGTCGGGTGTCGGGTCGGGGAGCGGGACCAGGCGGGCGAGGAAGCGCTCGAACTCACCTTCGGCCATTCGCCGGCCGATCAGCTGTGCTCCGATCTCCTCCAGCTCGTCGTAGTACCGCCAGGCAACGCCGAGCGTGCGGCGTGCGTCGGCGAGTCGCCCCTCAATGTTCGCGGTATGGCGAGCCTTCCAGGTGCGCTGGGCGTGCTGGAGCGGCAGCAGCATCCCATTCAGGCACGCGAGCCGGAACGGCGCGACCGAGACGGTCACGGCCAGGCCGCCGTCGTGCCCGTTTCGGAAGCAGAGCAGCGGGAGCACGTCTTCTCCCTCCGCGCCACCGATCTTGATCTCGCGATCGAGCCGCATCAGCGCGTGAACGCGGGCGCCGCCCCGGGTCGAACCGGCCCCGATCCAGTGCGCCTGCCCGGAGTCGGTGATCGCATCGCAGAACGCAAACGCGGCGCGGTTCTGGAGCGGCTCGTAGCCGTCGCCCACGACGCCTAGAATGGCGCTGTTGTCGCTGCGGACGTTGGCGACGTGCCGCTCGACGACGACGCGGAGCGCCTTGTCCCCACGGTCGACGACTGCGTGGAGCGGGTGTTGCTCGACGATCCAGTCGAGACCGGCTGCGGCGATCATGCTCGCTGCGCTGTGGGAAGCGTCCGGGTTGACGGCGCGTACGACGTCGCCCCATCCGGCTGGGCCTGAGCCGAGCCAGAGCGGCGAGCTCGCATCGTCGATCCGGTGGGTGGGTTGATCGAGTGACTGCATCGCGTTTCTCCTTCGGTCAGGCGGCGAGAGCCGCAGGGTTGGCAGGTGACGGCGTGGGGGAGGTGATGAACCGCTCCGGCTCGCGGAAGATCGCGAGGCCCACGTGCGTGGCGAGACCGGCGGCGAGCCACAGCACGCGCAACTCATCCGCGCTGGTGCTCTCACCGGGAACCGTGAGGGCGGCGAGGCCGCTGTACTGCTCCGCAACCGTGGCCGCCTCGATCTTCTCGACCTGGCTCGCGACGAAGTCGACGAGGGCGTCGACGTCGATCTCGTATCGCACCGACCATCCTTCCATCTGTTGATTTGAAACAACACCTCGGACATGCAGAACCGTCCGCCTTGGCCGCCGTCCCTCACCGGAACGGTGCACCTGTGTCTAAGCGGGGCTTCGCGTCAGTCGGGCGTGCCGGCGGCTGGAAGTCGGCAGGTGTCGCGCGCCCAGCGCTCGATGCTGCTCCATTGCCAGACCGAGGATCGCCCGAGCTTGCCGAGTGGCTTCGGGAAGCCTGGGCTGGTGGCGAGGACGTTCACGCGCTGCGGGGAGATTCCTAATCGCTTGGCGATGTCAACGGCGATCACGAGGTCGGTGTGGGAGTCGAGCAGCATCCATGGGAGACTAGCTTGGCGGGGTTGATCTGGATCAACGGTACTGTTGTGTCCTCGGACGGTGGCCGCTGGCCAAGCGATAATCCGTCGATCGTGCCGGATCTTGCAACACCCTCCTCTTCCGCTACGGATTCGTGGGACTGGCCTGGATCCCGATGGTGGCGGTGTGATCTTCACCTCCACACGCCGGGGTCGTACGACTATTCCGATCCGAAGGCCACAGCCGATGACCTTGTTGCTGCTGCCATAAATGCCGCCCTCGACGCCATAGCGGTAACTGATCACAACACGGCGGCATTTGTTGATCTACTTCAAGCTGCCGCGGAGCGCGCAGAGGAACCTGTCGTGGTCTTCCCCGGGGTTGAACTCACATCAGCCGAGGGCGCTCACCTCATCGTCTTGTTCCCGCCTGGTAGCGACGCCGACGTTGTGAAGGCGTACCTTGGGGCGTGCGGCATCCCGGCTGAGCGCTGGGGGAAGGATGACGCCCACGCGAGCGAGACTTATGTACGGTGCATCAAGCTCGCCGACGACCACGGCGCGATCTCTTTCGCCGCCCACGCGGATCGCCCCGCGACCGGAAGCAAGAAGCCGAACAGCCTGCTGCATACTCTCGAGGGACAGGCGTTACTCGACGTTCTGAAGCTGCCGCAGCTTCATGCAGCGGAAGTTGCCACCACCGAGATCGCCCTGCACGAGAAGCTGGTGGCGGTCGATCCCATCACGAACCTGCCTATGCGCCCCTGCCTGTTCTCGTCGGATGCTCACGCCCTCGGGCAGGTCGGATCGTCTTCGAGTTGGATCAAGATGACCACCCCTGATCAGGAGGGGCTTCGACTCGCGTTGGCCGATGGCCGGATGTCCGTCCGCGCCGCCGAGCCGACCGCCGACCCGAACCAACACGCCTCACTAGCAATTGAATCGGTGGAGATCGGCAACGGTAAGCTCATGGGCCGCGGGGAGCCGCTCGTCATCCAGTTCAATCCGTGGCTGAACGCACTGATCGGGGGCCGCGGTACTGGAAAGTCCTCTGTCGTGGAGTTCATCCGTCTGGCGCTCCGTCGAGACGATGAGCTCCCGGAGGGTCTGCGCGCGGGCTTTCGCGAGTTCGCCAAGGTCGGGAGCCGTACCGCCCGCGGTCTTCTGACCGCGGAGACGCGCGCGACGGTGATCTACCGGAAGGACGGAAGTCGATTCCGGGTGCAGTGGCAGCAGAGCGGCGTAACGATGGCGATCGAGGAGTTCCGGAATGGAGCCTGGACGGCAGCCGAGGGATCAGTCAACGAGCGGTTTCCGGTGCGCATCTACAGCCAGAAGCAGATCTTCGAAATCGCCGAAGGACCCGAATCGCTCCTCCGGGTGATCGACGACTCCATCCTAGTAAACCGCATTGAGTGGGACGAGCACTGGCGCACGGCTGAGGCGGAGTTTCTGTCGTTGCGCGCCCAGGCACGACAACTCGAAGCCCGCCTCGCCGACGAAGGACGTCTCAAGGGTCATCTGGATGACATCAACAAGAAGCTCGCAGTGTTCGAGTCAAGCCATCACAGCGATGTCCTACGCGGATATCGGGAGCGGCAGGATCAGCTTCGTGCAGTTGCCGACTGGGAGCAGCAACTCGCCGCGATTGTCGTCGGCCTGCATGCAGCCGCAGGCGACGTCACTTCGTCCTTCCGGGAAACGGCGTTCGACGCTTCCCTTGACCCCGATGCGGAACTACTCGCCGCGATCCAGGCCCGGCAAGACGAGCTAGCCGGCATCCGCGCGCGAGTCGAGGGAGCGGCGGCGCTAACCCAGCAACTCATAGACGGGTGGCAGCAACAGAAGCAGTCAATCGCGTGGACGCAGACGGCCGAGTCGGCCAACCAGTCATACGCTGAGCTTCTCGAAACTCTGGCCTCGGAGGGTGCGGGGTCGCCGGAGGAGTACGGCCACCTGGTGGAGGAACGGAAGGATCTCCTCGGACGGCTTAGAGAGCTGGAACAAGCCCGGTCGGAACTCGACGAACTCAACCAACACGCCGCCACGGCGCTCGAAGGCCTCCACGAACTGCGGCGGGATCTGACCAGGCGGCGCCGCGAGTTCCTCCAGGCCGTTCTGACGGCAAACAAGCACGTTCGCATAAGCGTTGTCGACTATGGGGACCAAGGCGGTGCTGAGCCAGGCTTCCGAGATCTCATCGGTCGCGATCCACCCGGATTCCAAAATGACATCGCAGCCCCCGAGGGCACTGGGCTGATCCCGAGCCTGTACCAAAGTTTCACGGCAGGAGACGGCCCCGACTTCGAAACGAAGCTCAACACGATGCGACAACGGATCTCCGATTGCGCCCGCGGCATTCCCGCCAGTTGGGATCTTCGGGATCGAAGGTTCGAAGAGTTCCTCCACGGTCTCTCTCCCGAGACGATTGACCGCCTTGCGTACTGGTCCCCTCAGGACAGCGTGGATGTGGAGTACAGCCGCACGATCGATGGAGCCGATTTCGTCTCCATCCAGCAAGGATCGCCTGGCCAGAAGACGGCGGCGATCTTGGCATTCTTGCTGGCCTACGGCGAGGAACCGATCATTCTCGACCAACCAGAGGACGACCTCGACAATACACTCATCTACGACCTGATCGTCCAGCAGCTCCGAGAGAACAAGCAGCGGCGCCAGATCATCGTGGTCACCCACAATGCGAACATCGTCGTCAATGGTGACGCTGAGTACGTTGTGGCTCTCGACTTCCGGAATGGGCGCACACAGATCGTCCAAGACGGAGGGCTTCAACAGCGTCTCGTCCGAGAGACGGTATGCGCCGTCATGGAGGGTGGGCGATCCGCCTTCGAACAGCGATACCAGCGGATCGGACGCCCCGTGTAAGCCCGCAGCCGGATGGGTGCCGGTCTTGCGCCCCCAATGCGCCCCCCGTGTCTAGGAACAGTGGATATCAGCGGACTGTCACGGACTACCGCGGCTGCTCCCACCTCCCGGTCGATCGTGCGTAAACCGCATAACCATGCCGAATCTGGCTCTCGAAGCGGCGGGGGTGGGATTCGAACCCACGACTCGGGTTAACCCCGAGTGCCGGTTTTCAAGACCGGTGCGTTCAACCGCTCCGCCACCCCGCCGGCGGCTCGAAGATAGCAAGGAACGCCCCGGCGCCGGGCGCCGGCCCTAGCTGATCACGCGCCGCCGGAAGTTGGCCGTGCCCAGCCACAGGAAGAACGCGGTGAATGCGATCAGGGCCGGATAGACCGCCCACAGCGTCATGTGCCCCGAGGTCGTGAGCGCCGCCCGCGAGCCCTCGTTGATGTAGACCAGCGGGTTCACCAGCACCAGGATCTGCAGCCAGTGCACGCCCCACAGGGTCACCGGCGAAAGCGTCGTCCAGGCGTAGTACGTCCCGCCCAGGAAGGTCAGTGGCAGGATGATGATGCCGAACATCAGCGGCACGTTGCGCGGGTCGAAGATGGTGCCGAACGTGAGCCCCAGCGCCGAGCAGGCGACGCAGGCGAGCGGCACCAGCGTCACCAGCACCGCCCAGTGCACCGACAGGTTGATGTGGATCGACCGCGCGTGCACCACCGCCGCGATCGGGAACACGATGCACGCCGCCAGCATCCCTTGGATCGCTCCGAACGCCACCTTCTCGAGCGCCACCAGCGACACCGGCA
>Ga0068856_100002160_pt1 | contig 20369 bp, 17 predicted proteins | sample KBSCornC62_FD_66595 | JGI IMG/M metagenome (GOLD analysis project Ga0068856, IMG submission 66595) | Corn rhizosphere microbial communities from Kellogg Biological Station, Michigan, USA - KBS Corn C6-2 | ecosystem: Host-associated > Plants > Roots > Rhizosphere > Soil ... | reverse complement strand
GTTCGGCGTCAGCGCCGCGGCCGGGCACGCCGCCGAGTTCCCGCAGCGCGACTTCGCCGGCGGCACCCGCACCATCCCGGCCCGGCCAGCCACGCCGCTCGAGCCGCACCCGGTCGTCACCGTCCTGCACACCCCGACCGACCGGCCTGACGACTGGCTGCGCGGCGGCCAGGCCCTCATGCGGCTGCTGCTCACGGCGGCCGCCGACGGGTACGTCTCGTCCTACCTCAACCAGCCGCTCGAACTACCCGGCCTGCGCCAGCAACTACGCGACGAACTCCGGCTCGCCGGCTGGCCCCAACTCATCCTCCGGCTCGGCCAACCCGCCGGCCCACTACCCCCACCGGCACCACGCCGGCCCACCGGCGAACTCCTGATCTAGACCTCGAACCGCCGGTCGGTGGAGACCTCGCCGGCTCCACAGAACGGACGGGCGATCTCGGCGAGCGGGAGGCGGCTGGGGAGGAATGCCCGTGGCCGGGATGCGCACGCCAGACAAGGCCGAGCCTACCTCTCGCCGGTGGGAGCCAACGTGAGCTGCTGCCGGTGAAACTCGAAGTGCTGGGTGCCGTAGTGGTACACCTCGAGCAGCGTCATCCGGTCGCGGAAAAAGGGGTCCCAGTCGACCGGGAAGTGCATAGTCCGGCTCAGGGTGTCGTCCGTCTCCAGGTCCATGCCGCGGTGGAGGGCCGCCACGGTGTGTTCCATCCGCTTGACGAGTCGCGGGCCGTGGAAGACCAGCGCGCCGCCGCACGAACCGAGGTAGTTCACCACGTGGAAGGGTCGACGGCCCGCGTTCAGGAATCGAGCGAAGACGCGCCCGGCCCGGTCGGGCAAGCGGCCGAACAGCCGTACCAGCGGGAGCAACGCCCGGACGATCATGTAGCCGAACACCATGTGGAACAGCAGTTGCTCGTTCGTCCAGCGGGTTCCGGCCGAGCCGCGGCGCAATTCCGCGCGGGATACGTCCGTTGCCAGGGCCCGTAGTTCCGTGGTGGCCCGCTGCATCTCCGCCTGGACTGACCGGCGGTCCACGTCGATCTCCCGTCGTGCTGACGGCTGGTTAGGCCATCCTCCCGCGACGGTCCGCTGACGGCCAGACAAGGCGTGCGCCGCGCGCCGGAACAGGTCGGGTCGAGGGCCAGCGTCGACGTGCTCTCGAAGCACCTCATCACGGCGGGCCCCCGCCGCCTCGCCGGCACGCCCGAGATGCCGTCCCTCACTGCCTGATGTCGGCCTGCGTCAAGGTCGGTAGGGAGGTGACCCCGGCCTCGACCTCGGCCACCCTTCTCGCCAGTGCCCTCATCGCCTGGAGCAGCCAGGCGCGCTGCTGGTCCGACAGCGTGACCGGGTTCGTCGGCTTGCCGTCCTTCGCTCCTCCCGTCAGCCTGCTCACCTGTTCCAGCAGACCCGTGCTCACACGCAGGGAAGTGGCGGCCCGGCCGGGACCCCCGTACTTCGCCTTGATGCCCTCGTACATGGTGTGGGCCACCGCAGGCAGGGACGAGTTGTCGGCCAGCGCGCGCGCTCTGAGCCGGAGATCACGGGCAAGGGGCGACTCGCCATGCCAATGCGGGTCGGGAGCGGGCAGGTCCCCGATCACCCTGATGAGGGTCACTGAGTCCGAGGTGGTAGCGCTGGACGCAGCGAAGAACAGGAGTTCGATTGCATCCCCTCCACTCGGCTGTGACCAGCGATCCGCCACCTCGGATCCCACGAAGTGGAACGACATCGGTATCCCGTCGACCAGTTCCGCCTTGGCCGACCAGCTTTCCAAATGCGGCTCCAGCGCCAGCCGAGCCTCGTATTCACTCGCGTAGTTCCCTTTCGGCTTCGCGATCAGCGTGATCGGATCCGCGATGCAGTCGAAGTCGCCAAGCTGGTAGGTCCCGCCCGCCTCGCGCGCGAAGACATCGCTGGGACTTTCTCGCGCGATCGTGTACCGCAGCATGTTCACCCGCACGGCAGCCCCCTGAGCGCAATGGACGTCAGGGCGGGCAGCCTACCGGCGGACCCACGCCCCATCCTCCGGCCGACCGGCTGCCAGCCCCCAGTCCTCCCCCATCCGCTCGGCGCCACCCGTGCCCTGCTCGGAGCTCCGCGCCACGTCACGGGTACCTCCGGCGGTCGCTGCTGCAGCCAGCGCCTTAAGCCTCTGTCCGCGGAGATTCGTACGAAGCAGGATCAGAAGTGTGGAAGGGGGTCACGATGGCTGAGACGGTCGAACGTCGGCACAGGGCCGTCGCGGGGCACCGCACGGCTGGATCGCTGGCATGGTTCGCCTGGATGGAGGCGATGTGGGGCGCGTTCTTCGCGCTGCTCGTCGTCGGACAACTGGACGAGGTGTGGACCTGGGTACGGGACCTCCCGCTGTTCGGCGAGATCGCCGCCTGGGTCGTGGCGTTCCCGTGGCTGCTCGGCACCGCCGTGTGGGGCAGCGACTGGGCGACCTGGGCGCGCGTGCTCCTCGTCATCGTGTTCGCGCTCGCGTGGTCCAGCGTGTCGGTCCCGCGCTCGGCGGATGACAGGCGGTCCGGCAAACCCGACGCCCGGTAGCGTGTGGAGCGAATTCGAGGCAGACGGGCTTCCGACCTGCGTGGGGCGGGTGGCCCTCGAACCCACGACCGCCGGATCAGGAGAGCGCCGGACCGACATCGACCCTGTCTTCCAGCTGCGGCTGTACGACCGTCCGGGGTCAGGTGCAGTTGATGCCGGCGTAGTCGACCGCGGCGTCGAAGAGCGCCAGGCCGTTGGTGGTGAGCCGCGGGATCCCCTGGGACGGCATGGGGAAGGCGACCCGGCAGGCCGGTGCGGTCTGCCCACTCATCGCGACACCGGCCGGGTAGTCGAACAGCGCGGGCCGGCCGGCCACGGTGCCGACCACGGTGGCGGTCGCGGCCACATCGCCGACCGGCAGCACCGTGCTCGTGGTCAGGATCGTCACCGTACCGCTGCGGCCGGCCGCGAGCGGGTGTGCCGGCTGACTGATCGCGACCGTGGCCGAACTTGCCGTGGTCGCCTCGGCCGGGCTCATCGCCATGTCGTCGTACAGGCTCGGCTTCCAGATCAGCACCGGCTTGGCGACGGTTCGCAGCCGGGTGCCGAGCGCCGCCTGCGCGGTCGTCTGCGAGATCAGCACCAGCGTCGCCCCGGCGACGGCGGCGGCGGTGACCGTGTTGTCGTCGAAGTACGTGACGGTGTAGCCGCGGGAGCGCAGCCGGTCGGCGATGCCGGCGTCGTTGCCGGGCGCGGCCGGGTCGCCGACCACGAACGCGACCGACTTCCCCGGCGGCGGGGGCGGCGGTGTGCCGCCCCCCGGGCCGCCGTAGTACGGGTCCTGGCCCCAGGTCTTCCAGGCCGCGAGCGCGCTCGCCGACGAGTCCGGCGCCCAGATGCAGAGGCTGTTCGGGTGTGGCGGCTCGAACTGCAGGACGCCGTCGGTGCGGGCCCAGTCGGCCGTCTTGAACAGCGCCTGGGCGTCGGCGTACCACTGCGCCTTGCGGCCAGGAACCGCCGGGTCGTCGTAGCTGGCGTACTCGGTGATCCAGAACTGCTCGCCGGGGTGGTTGGCGGCGAACAGCCGGGCCGGGTTGGCGATGTCGCGCAGCGACCGCCAGGCATTGTTGATCCCCGGCCGGCAGTTGTACCAGTTGTAGGCGTCCACGGCGATGCCGTCGACCTGGTCGTCGCCCGGGTACCAGTACGCGGCCGCCCGGCTGTCGCTGGCCGGCAGCGAGTAGCTCTGGTCGGTCATGATCCACATGAACCGGACGTTGGTCGCGCCCTCCTGCCGGAACAGGCTCACCCAGCGCATCCACGCCGCGACGTAGTCGGTCGACGTGCCGAGATCGAGGTTGCCCTTGGCCTCAGGCTCGTGGTTGAAGGTGAACCACACCGGCGCGCCGTAGTCTCGGATCCGGTGTACCCAGCTGATCATCTCCGCGTACCGGGTCGTGCCGGGCTGGGCCGCGGCGACCTGGGCCCACGGCACCCCGGTCCCGTTGAGCAGCCGAGACTTCACCGACATGATCAGCGTCGTGCCGTCCGCCTTGAGCCGGCTCTCGTACGAGGTCGGGAAGGCGTCGTTCCACAGGAAGAACTCGCGGACCGTGTCCAGATGCCGGCCGGCCTCGGCCTCGAGCCGCAGGTATGCGGACTCCTCCGTCTCGCCGGTACGGACCTGCGGATGGGCACCCCAGGCGATCGGTGTCTCCGCGCCGGCCGGGTCCGAGATCGCGAGCACGGGCACGGCGATGCCGCCGAGCAGCAAGCAGGACAGCAGACACAAGAGCCAGCGCGGGCGCATCCAATGTCCCCCGAAATGGTCCGGCGTCCGGAGCGACGTCGGTTGCTGCAGACTGGCACTGATGCAGCCGGCACGGGGGGAAATCACGGAATCCGGCCTGCGGGACGTCCCGACAGCAGCGGGCCGAGAATCGCCCATTGATCGGCGTGCCGTAGCTCGTGCTGGGCCAGCGAAGTGGCGATGACGTCCTAGCTCGCGATCTTGAGGGCGGCGGTCGCGGCGGCCCGGAGCTGGTGTGTGTCGGCGCCGAGTTCGTGCAGGACCGCTGTGAGGCCGTGGCTGTCGCAGTCGAGTGCGGCGATCAGCAGGCGTGGGTGCAGCGCCGGCGGTGCGATGTCCCAGCGGCCGCCGACGGCCTCGCCGATCGCCCTCTTGAGGTTCGGGGCGATCGGGAGGTCGCAGAGCGGGCCGTGAGGCCGCGGGCTCCAGCCGAAGTCGCTGGTGTAGAGGCGCTGGATGGCGTCGGGCCCGAACTGCCGCTCGACTTGGCGGCGGATCTGACCGAGGTCGATGCCGAGCGTGGCAAGTAGGGTCGCGGAGTCGAAGCGGGGTCCGTCACCGCGGCCGGAGCCGATGACGAGCCAGGCCGCGTCGCGCGCCCGGTCCAGGGTGATGCCGTGGTCGGCGAGCAGACGCCGGGTGTCCGGCGCGGTGGGGCTCGCGAGGACGAGCAAGAGGTGTTCAACGCCGATGTAGCCGTGCCGAGCCCGCTCGGCCTCGCCGCGGGCGATCGTGAAGATGGCGCTGATCGGGCGGGCCAGCGTCCGGCCGCGTGACGGCTTCCGGGCTTTCATCGGTGGCGCCGTCCCGGAAGGCGGCGAGCCGCGTACTTGTGGTGCACCGCCTGCCTGGTGACGCCGAGCGCGGCAGCGATCCGCTGCCAGGTCCAGCCGTGCTCGCGCGCAGAGGCGACCTGCAACGCCTCGAGCTGGTCCAGTAGCTGCCGCAGCGCGACGACCGCGGCCAGCCCGATCTCCGGGTCGTCGTGGGCGGCAGCAGCGGCGAGTTGGGTTGCCTCAGTCACGCCTGTCAGTTTCAATTGACAAGGCCGTACTTGTCAAGATGAATTGACAAGCAGGGAGCGTCTGATGACCACACCGGATCCTGCGGTCGAACTCGACGCCGCTGAGGACGAGATGGTGCGCTGCTGGTGCTGTGGACAGCCGCGGCCGGCCTACCGAGTGATCCGCTTGGGCCGCCAGCCGGAGGTGGCTGTATGCCTGGCCCGCGCGGGAGGACCGGCTACGTCGGCGCCATCGAGGTCGAGCGGTTGGTCAACGCGGTCGGCCGCATCAGCGTCGCCGGCCGCAGCGTCCCGATCGGCACCCCACTGGCCGGCCGCCGCGTCACCCTCCGCCGCGACGGAACCCTGCCGCAGGTCATCGACGACGGGACCCTGCTGCGCAGCCTGCCGTTCCCGCTCACCCGCCGCCCAGCTCGCCCACATCCGCGGCTCCCTCACCACCACGCCGCCGCCGCGACAGCATCACCGCCGGCAACGCCGCAACGGTCAGGGCACCCAGCCCTCCCGGAACTCGGTACCTTCTGCGACCACCGCCAGCGGGTTCCCCCATGGATCGACCAAATAGAAGGAGGTCTCACCCCACGCCATCTGTCGGATCGGCCCAGGACCCTGCGACGGGCCGGCCGCGACCGCACGAGCACGAGCACCCTCCAGGTCGGACGTCGCGAAGTAGACGTGCTCCTGATTCGGTCGAGCATCCCGGTCCTGGCCATCGGCTCGTGGATCCACCAACGCGAGGATCACCGGCCCGGCGTCCACATAATGGCGGCCGGGCGACACCCTTCGCCCCACGCCGCCCAGCAACGTCTCATAGAACTCTGCCGCAGCATCGATGTCACCGACGGGCAAGATCACACGATAGAGCTGCACGAAGCGAACCTACCGACCGCAGGAGGTCGCTGATCGCCGCCTGTCGGCGTAGACGTTCGCATCTCGGCTACCATGATCATCGAGCTATCTGCCGCCCGTACGCGGATGGATCACCGGGCGTCAACCGAGCTGCTCACGACCCGTGTGTACCTGGAGACGTCGAAGACGAAACTCCGAGCCCCAGCCCGAGGGGTCCGATCTCGACCCCAACCGTCCCCCCACCGCTCCTGACGGCGGCCTGTCCGCCTCGACCGTTCGCCACGCGCATCGGGTCTTCGCGGAGGCCATCTTGGCGAGCGCCTCGAGCGGGACAGGCATCCTGAGCTCGCGGCCTCATTATGCTGGCCCGGTCCAGGCGGTCGAGCAGCAGCAAGGCTGCCGGAGAGAGGTGCCGGATGGCCGAGGATGGTGCTGACGCCACGGTGCGGGAGTTCGCGGCCGTCTACCGCCGATTCCTGGAGTGGGTGCAGTCGGTGGCCAACGCTGGCGACCGCAACGAGGTTGCCGGTCTGGTTCAGGATGTACTCGGCCCCGAGGGTGTCGCGCAGTCGGTGGTTGCGCGTGAGCTCGCTGCATTCGAGCACGTCAACCTGCAGACAGCCGTGGAGGCCTGGTCGGCCATGGCTGGACGCCGGGTCGAGGTTCGTGGAGTCGCCATACCGCCGCACTACGGCGGAGTGTGGTTGCAGCAACTGGTGTCAGGTGAGGTGTTCTCGCCGCTGCGGCTGAGCGCCCCCAGTCTGGTGGACCTGCCGAACGGTCCTGGGTCGACCCTGGCCTGCCTTCGGTTGGCGCTGCTGCTGGTCGAGGACGACCGGGGTCGGTACGTGCTGCTCGTGCAGGGACCGGGCGAGCACCAGCCGAACATCACGGTCGAAGTGGCGGGGCTGCCGGTGCCGACGGCCCAGGAGGTGCTCGCCGAGCTGGACGAGCTACGCGACCGGCTCAACGTTTACCGCGGTCAGCTGCTGGATGTCACGGTCACCCCGATGGGAACCATCGACTTCGAGTTCATCGATCATCCCGATCTCGATCGCGACGACGTCGTGCTGCCGGAGGAGGTGCTCCGGCGAATCGAGCGGCACGCACTGTCGGTGGCCGATCATCGCCCTTCGCTGCTGGCCGCCGGCCAGCATCTCAAGCGCGGCCTACTGCTTTACGGGCCGCCCGGCACCGGTAAGACCCACACGACCCGCTACCTGCTCGGCCGCATGACCGACTACACCCGTCTGGTCCTTACCGGCCGCGCGCTCGTCGCCGTCGGCTCGGTCGCCGCCCTCGCCCGCGACCTGCATCCAGCCGTGGTCGTCCTGGAGGATGTGGATCTTGTCGCTGAGGAGCGCTCGTTCGGCCCGGCATCGAGCCCAGTGCTGTTCGATTTGCTCGACGCCATGGACGGGGGCGCACCGGACGCCGATCTGCTCTTCCTGCTCACCACCAACCGGGCCGACCTCCTCGAGCCCGCGCTGGCAGCACGCCCGGGCCGAGTCGACGTCGCCGTCGAGATCTCCCTTCCGGACGCGACCGCCCGGCAGCGACTGCTGGGTCTCTATGGGCGGCAGGTCCCGCTGACACTCACCGACGACGAGACCGCCGCCGCCGTGGAGCGCACCGAGGGCGTGACCGCCTCGTTCCTCAAGGAACTGGTGCGGCGCAGCCTCCTGGAGGCGCTCACCGAGGCGGACAGCGGATCCTCCGCCGGCCCGAGCACCGTCGGCAGGCAGCCCGTCGTCACAGGAATTCACGTCTCTCGCGCCCTCGACGACCTCCTCGACGACGCACATGCAGTCACCCGCACCCTGCTCGGTGTCGGCACCGAGCAGGGTGCCCTGGCCCCGGGCACTGACACCGTTCCCGGGGTTGCTGGCTGGGTGTCCTACGGCGGTCGACGCATGCCGCGCCGACACCGTGACTACGGGGGCTGACCTCGCACCCCCGGGAGACTGCGGCGAGTCGTCGAGCTCACCACGCCCGCGGTCAGCGTCACGCTCAATCTCTGACTCACCACCCGAATCGAGGCATAGCCGGACGTCGTTCCGGTGGCATCACCCGCCGTCTGTCTGATCGGTGCCGACGCGGACCACGTGCCCGGTCCAGTCACGGCCCCGAGTTCACCGCAGCAAGGAGCCCCGACGATGGACGTCGGGGCCCTGCGGTCTTCCTCGTTACCTCAGACCGATGTTGACGTAGTAGGTCTGCCCGTCGTCCAGCTTGACACCGATCTGCCAGTAGTTTCCGCCGGTGCCGGTCTTCCAGTTGTAGACGTACTGCTGGGCGGTGGCGTCGTAGCGGAAGGTTGTCCCGCTGTCGGCCGAGACGGTCTGGACCGACTCGTCGACGGGCAGGCTCATCGCGCCGCCCTTGACGGGCGTGAGCCAGACCGGCGCCGTCGCTGCCTGGACGATGCTGCCGTCCGCCTTCTTCAGCTGGAACTTCGCCGGGACGGCGCTACCTGCCTTGAAGACGCTGGTCGCGGTGCCGACCTGGTGTGCCGTGTCGTCGATCGGCTGCAGGAATCCGTCGAACCGGTAGACGACCCTGTAGGTGCCCGACTGGGTGCTCGAGTTGCCCGCCTTGTCGGTCGCCGTGGCGGTCCAGCTGAACGTGCCCACCCCGGTGGCGTTGCCAGCCGAGACCGTGACCTTGCAGGCGGACACCCCCGAGAAGCTGTCGGTGGCAGCGCAGGTTGGAGCGGGGGCCGTTCCGAGGTTGTAGAACCCGCCGGCGACGTTGACGCCGGTGATCGTCGGGTTCTCGTTGTCGATGGAGATCCCCACCACGGTGCCGCTGCCGACGTTGTCGGCGATGTCCCTCGCGGTCCCGGTGGCCGACTGGGCCGCGCCGTTGCTCGACAGCGTCACGTCGTCCTGGCAGGACGCCAGACCCGAGAGGGCGTCGGCGCAGCTGAAGCGCACCGTGACCGGGCCGACGTACCAGCCGTTGTTCCCCATGGTCCCACCCACAACCGAGCCGCTGATGGCGGGCTTGGTCTTGTCCAGCTTGACGGTGACCGAGTCGGAGCCGGTGTTGCCGGCGGTGTCCTTCGCCGAGCCGGTCACCACCTGCCCGCCGACGCCGGTCTGGGTGCCGACGACCTGGTCGGGTGTGACGGTGCTGGCGTCGACGCCCGAGCCGGGGTCGGTGTCGCTGGCATCGAAGTGGACGGTGACGTCGCTGTTGTTCCAGCCGGCCGCGTTCGCCTTCGGAGTGACGGTGTGCGTCACCGTCGGGGCGATGTTGTCGTACTTGAGCGCCACCTTGTTCGTCGGCTCGGTGTTGCCGGCGACGTCCACGGCGTAGTAGGCGACGGTCGCGGCGCCGGTGCCGGACAGCGGCACGCTCACCGATTTGGTGGTACCCGCCGCAACCTGCTCGGCACCGCCGTTCAGGCTGTAGTGGATCTCCTTGACGCCGGACGGGCCGACGTCGGTGGCGGTCAGCACGACGGTGGCAGTGCTACCGGTGCAGTAGCTGTTGGTGGCCGTGCACTGGTTGTCAGCCGTGGTCTGCGGCTCGTGCCCGTCGATGCTGATGCCGGCCACGGTCTTGCCGGCACCGACATTGCCGGCCACGTCGGTCGCGGTGCCGCTGGTGACGCTCTGGTTGGCTCCGTCGCCGGAGACCGCCGCGTCGCTGGGGCAGCTCGCGACGCCGGAGCCGGCGCTGCCGTCGGCCAGGTTCGGGTCGGAGCAGGTGAAGCCGACGATCACGTCGCCCCGGTACCAGCCGGCAGCGTTCTTGCCGGTCGGGAGCTGGGGGGTGATGGCGGGGGCGGTCCGGTCGACGTTGATGCCGGTGACCGAGCCGGTGGCCTTGTTTCCGGCCTTGTCGGCGATGCTCGCCGTCGCGCCGAGGTTGCGGCCCTCGCCGGCGATGGTGCTCTTGGCCGGCTGGCTCGCCGGGTCGATGCCGGACAGGCCGTCGTCGCCGGTCCACGCGATCGAGACGTCGCCGCGGTACCACTCGCCGCCGTTGGCATCGCCGGTCGGCGCGCCGGTCAGGATAGGGGCCGTCTTGTCGATGTTGATGTTGCTGACCGTGGTCGAGCTCTTGTTGCCGGCGACATCCTGGGAATCGCCCTGGACATGCTGGTTGGCGCCCTCGCTCGACACCGTCTGGTCCGGGCCGCAGCCGGCGATACCGTCGACGCCCGAGTCCGTGTCGGTGCAGGAGAAGGACACCTTCACGTCGGCGTTGTTCCAGCCGAACGAGTTCGCCGCCGGCGTGCGGCCCGCCGTGATCGTCGGCGGCAGGGCGTCGACCTTGAGCTGGAAGGACCGCTTGGCTTCGACATTGCCGGCGAGGTCAACGCTCCAGTAGGCCACGGCGTGGGCGCCGTTGGACAGGTCGGCGACGAACGGCTCCCCGTAGGTCTGCGGGGCGCCCCCGTCGATCGTGTAGTTGGTCGCGGCAACGCCGGACAGAGCGTCGCCGGCGTCGAAGGCGAACGGGATCCCGCTGGTGACGAACCAGCCGCTGGCCGGCGAGATCGGGTTGATCAGCGTCGTCGCCGGCGCCGTCCTGTCGATCTTCAGGGTGAGCGGCGCGCCCGCGGTCTCCACGTTCCCCGCCGCGTCCCTGGTCCAGAAGGTGATCGTGTGGCTGCCCTCGGTGCCGTAGGAGAAGGCGCCGTTGTAGGCCTGCGACGCCCCGCCGTCGACCGCGTAGTAGGTGGTGTCCACACCGGACAGGTTGTCGCTGCCGGTCAGCGTGACCTGCACCGCGTCGCCGTACCATCCGCTCGCGTTCGGGAGGGCCACCGTCGCGGTGGTGGTCGGCGCGCTGCGGTCGATCCGGATGCCGCTGACCGTCTTGGTCGCGGTGTTGCCCGCCTTGTCGGTGCAGCTCGCGGTCGAGGTCAGGTTGCCGCCCTCACCGCTGACCACGTCGGCCGCCGGCTGTGTCACCGGGCCGGACAGCGCGTCCGTGCAGGACCACGTCACGGTCACGTCGCCGCGCTGCCATCCCGAGGAGAACGATGCGGCGAGGACGGGAGCGGTCTCGTCGACGTTGATGCCCGTGACGCCGGCGCTGGCGCTGTTGCCCGCGGCGTCGACGACCGTCGCGCTGGCGCTCTGGTTCGCACCCTCGCCGATCACGTCGTCGGCGGGCGTGCCGCTGACACCGGAGAGCTGGTCCTGGGCGGTGTAGGCGATCCTGACGTCGCTGTCGTACCAGCCGGCGGCATTGGGGGCGCGGTCCGCCTTGGCGGTGATGGTCGGCCTGGTCTTGTCGATGCTCACGACCGCGGTGTTCGTGGCGGAGTTCCCGGCGTTGTCGGCCGCGGTGCCGACCACCGCCTGGCCCTCGCCCTCGCTCGTCTTCGTCACCGCCGGCGTGCAGGACGCCAGGCCGGAGCCGCCCTGATCCGCGCAGTCGAACGTGACGGTCACGTCCGAGCTCGTCCATGCACCGTCCGAATAGGACATCGGCGTGAACGAGTGGCCGATGGTCGGCGCGGTCTTGTCGATCCTGACCTTCGCGGTCTGCGCGATCTCGGCGTTGCCGGCACGGTCGGTGCTGGAGAAGGCGATGGTGTGGTCGCCCTCGGTCGACAGGGTGACGCTCGTACCGGTCTGTGCCGCGCCGCCGTCGACGGCGTACGACGTCGACGCGATCCCGGACAGGTTGTCGCTGGGAGCGAGAGTCACCGTGACGCTGCCGTTGGTCCAGGTGTTCGACGTGCCCGCGATGCCGGTGGTCGGCGCCGTGCGGTCGATCTTCACCGCGGGGCTCGTCTCGGTGGTCGACAGGCCCGCCCCGTTCGTGACCGTCGTGGTGCTGGTCAGGCCGGTGCCCTCACCGGTGATCGAGGTGTCCGCGGGCGGGGTCGGGATACCCGACTCAGGGTCGGAAGCGGTCCAGTGGACGGTGACGTCGTCCTTGTACCAACCGGCGGCGTTCGGCGCGGTGGTGGGCGCACCCGACAGGATCGGTGCGCTGGTGTCACCGGCCGGAGCCGTCGACGACGCGGTCGCGCTGTTGCCGGCCTTGTCGGTCGCCGTGCCGGTCACGGTGACCCCCGGCTGCACGGTCTTCGAGTTCGAGGTCGAACCGTCCGCCAGGCAGCTCGCGATGCCGGAGGCGTCGACACCGCCTGAGCCCGAGTCGTCGCAGACGAACTGCACGGTGGTGGTCCCGTCCGCGTTGGCGGTCTGCGACGCGGTGATCGTCGGCTTCACCTTGTCGATGCGAACGGTCACCTTGCCGTCGTTTCCGGTGTTGCCGAGCCGGTCCGGCTGGCGCGCAGCCGTCACGTCGGTCCTGCCGTTCGAGGTGACGAGATTGGTCTGGAACGGCTGGGCCGCGGCGACGCCGGAGCCGGCGTCCGTGGCGGTCCACCTGACGGTGACGTCGCTGTTGTTCCACCCCGCCGCGTTGGCCGCCGGCGTGGCCGCCGCGGTGATGACCGGACCGGTGTTGTCGAGCTTGTACGACCCCTGGACGCTCGTCGACTGGCCGCTGCACTTTCCGTTGCTCATGCCGGACGCCGTCGCGGTCACCGACTGAACTCCGTCGCCGCCGGACGCCGTCTTCGAGAAGGTCCACGACGTCTTGGGCGTCGTCGACTCCTGGTGCCCGCTGAGCGCGCCGGCGACGTCGACGCACTGCGTGTCGGACGACGTGGTGACGGTCAGCGTCACGGCGGCGTTCCCCTTGGCGTACAGCACGCCGTTGACCGTCACCGTGCCGGTCCCGCCGGTGAACACGGCGGAACTCACCGACGCCGCGTACGCCGGCGTCGCCAGCACCGACAGCACTGGCACGACCACGGCGGCTGCTGCCACGACGGCCAACGCTCGGAAGATTCTCGGCAGCGCGGCCGGGCGGCGAGCCCGGCTCGACCGCGGACGGGCCTCGAGCGGGAGGTTCGGCGGTGCTTCCGCGGGGCGAACGATCGCGATCGCGGCGCGGCGTAAGGCACGAGGCATGGCGTGTTTGGTCCGCTCTGTGAGTGTCGGAATGAGCCGCCGGCACTCGTCCCCCGAGCGGCATCCAGCAGTGTCATCGGTCAGCCTGAGCGGTTCCTGTGGTGAACCTGAGCCGATGCTGAGCATCCGCTGAGGGCCTCCCGGGCGGGTACGGCCGGAATCGCGTCACCCTCCGCTGGGCCGCTAGGGCGTGTCTGGTGAATCCGCGGTGGATGCGGACCGAGTCCAGGCGGCGTCCGGCGAGGAGGGGTCGGCCGATACCGGGGTTGTATCGGTCGATCCCGACAACGCCGCCGGTCGTCGCGTGGGGGTCGTCCGCGCCGCCAGTGGGTTCGGAGACATGCCTACGTCCGTGCCGAGCCCGGCTATCCCGGGAACCGGAGCCGTTATTTGCTGGAGTTTCCGTACCAAGCCGGTCGTCTGCGCCTACGCCGGACGCTTAGACAGGCCGAGGACGGGGGGATATTCAGCTGTCGTCGGTGAAAGTGAAGGCTCGAACCGGGGGTCCGATGAGTCATGCGGTGAAGCCGCGACTGCTCGTAGTCGAGGACGACGGCGCAGTGCGCGACGCCCTCTGTGGCGCGCTCGCGGCCGAGGGATATCTCGTCCATGCGTGTCCGGACGGGCAGTTCCCGGACTCGTTCGTGAAGGAGTTCGAGCCCGACCTCGCCCTGCTCGACGTTCGGCTCGGCCAGGGTCGCGACGGGCTGGCCGTCGCGCGTCGGCTCCGGACGATGGGCGATCTGCCGGTCATCTTCCTGACCGCGGCGGACGCGGTCGAGGACCGCCTCGCGGGGTTCGATGTCGGCGCCGAGGACTACGTCACCAAGCCGTTCGCGATGGCGGAGCTGCTTGCGCGGGTGCGTGCTCTGCTGCGCCGGGCCGGTCGGCTGGACACCGACGCCTGGAGCGTCGGTGACCTCAGGGTCCACGAGGCGGCCCGCCGCGTACGGCGCGGCGACAGCGAACTGAACCTGACCAAGGTCGAGTTCGACCTGCTGCTCGCGCTCGGCCGCAACGCGGGCCGGGTGCTGTCCAAGGGTCAGCTTCTGGCGGACGTGTGGGGCTTCGCCGACTACGACCCGAACGTGGTCGAGGTCGCGATGAGCGGGCTGCGCCGCAAGCTGGAGAGCTCGGGACCGCGGTTGGTGCACACCGTGCGCGGTGTCGGCTACGTGCTGAGGCCCTGATGCAGACGCCGTCGCTGCGCCGGCGGGTGATGCTCACGAGCACCGCCGTGCTGGTTGTCCTGCTACTCGCGATGGACGCATTTCTCTACCTGACATTGCGGGCCCACCTCGAGGCCGGCCTGAACGAGGTGCTCGACACCCGGCTGGCCGTCGCGGTCCGGCTCTCCCGGCAGGTGCCGGCGCCGCAGCTGGGTGCGGCCCTCACCGAGCTCGGAGTGCCGGCCTCGGTCCACGACCGGACCGGGCTGCAGTACACCGCCGCACCGGCAGTGCCCCGCATCGGCCAGTACGGCCCTCCGGCCGAGGTGTTCCAACCCCGAGTCGGGCGCGCCGCCACGCTGACCGGGGGCGGAACGGTCACGGTGTATGCCTCCCGCGCCGGCGTGAACCGGACGCTGCGCCGGTTGCTCGGGCTGGAGCTGCTCGGGACGGCGGTCGCGGTCGGCCTCGCGGTCGTTCTGCTCGATCGGGGCGCCCGGCGGGCGCTCGCTCCCCTGCAGCAGGTCGTCGACACAGCGGAACGGACGGCCACCGGGACCTCGGGCCTTCGGCTGCGGCCGGACCGCCCGGGTACGGAGCTCGGTCACATGGCCGCCGCCTACGACCGCATGCTGGACGGGCTCGAGGCGGCTCTGGACCGGGCGCGAGAGTCGGACGAGCGCAGCCAGCGATTCCTCGCCGACGCCGCGCACCAGCTGCGTACCCCGATCACGAGGATCCGTACGACGGTCGAGTCGCTCTTCCGGGCGGACTCGCCGGAGGTCCGAGACCGACTGCTGGCCACTCTCGTACGGGAGACCGGCCGCGCGCGCCGCCTGCTCTCGGCGCTGCTACACATGGCGCGGCTGGACCAGGGCACGGCTCCCGCACGGTCCCCCGTCGACGTCGTCGAACTCTGCCGCGCCGAGGTGGAACGCGCCGAACCGTTCGCGCCGCACCTGCGCTTCGAGGTCGAACTGGACAACCCGCCGGACACGCCGGTGGGCGTGGACGAGGAAGGTATCCGCGAAGCGCTGTCCAACCTGCTGGACAACGCTCGACGCCACGCCAGGCACACGGTGACGGTCCGGGTGAGCGCGGTCGGGGACACGGCCAGGATCGAGGTCGTCGACGACGGGCCCGGAGTCCCTGTCGACCATCGGGAGCGCATCTTCGAGCGCTTCGCCAGTCTGGACGACAAAGGCGGGTCCGGGCTCGGCCTGCCGATCGCCCGCGGCGTGGCCCGGGCGCACGGCGGAGACCTCTCCTACACGGGCGCCGCGTTCGCGCTCACCGTTCCGCTTCAGCCCGGCACCGCTATGTCCCCAGCGCAGGCGGCTGCGACCAGCGCCGCAAGCATCTGACGGAGCGGTCCCAGGTCGTCACCCGGTACCAGCACGTCCGCGTCCCCCGTCAGCCCTCGCAGGTCCAGTCCCGGCGGGCACAGGGCCACCAGCTTGGCCCTCGACACCGCACGCAGCTCGACGAGCAGGCCGGCCCCCGCCACCCCGAGCAGCGCCGCATCAACGACCATTACGGCGGGATCATGCCTTCGGACGGCGGCCGCCAGGTCCGACCCGCGCTGCACCCAGGCGACCACCCGGACCCCTTCGGCAAGCAACACGGCGGCCAGCGCGGCGGCCAGGACCTGATCGTCCTCGCACACCACCGCCGTGCATGAACCCGCTCCGCCCACCACGCCCGCCTCCGTCAGTGGACTGCCCCCGTGAACCTACGTCAGCTACCCCTCCGGTGATCCTGAGCAGATGCTGAGCATCGCGCCCATCGGGGCCCCGGGCGACCGCACGCTGTGCCCCACCCCGTCGGGCGCTTGCGCTGTGATCGCAAGATCAAGCCAATATGGCGGCCGTGTGCTGGCGGTGTCGACCAGCGTCGCGATCAGCGTGATGTTCAACCCAGCGCACGCAATGGCGTCCAGGCCGGTGGCAAAGCCCCAAGTCCTCGTCAACACGGGTGGGGCGGGTGGGGCTCGAACCCACGACCGACGGATTATGAGTCCGCTGCTCTTACCGGCTGAGCTACCGCCCCGGTGGTGCGGGACCGAGCGTAGCGGGTACGCCGAGCGCGCCGAGTAGCGGAGGTGTGTCAGCGGTGACCAGCCGGATCGCGCAGTGGACGCTCGACGTGCGGGACCTCGGGCGGATGGCGGAGTTCTGGTCGCAGGTGCTCGGGTACGAGGTCGACCGGCAGCGGGACGGGACCACCCACCTGCGGCCGCCGGCGGGCGGTGAGCCGAGCGTGTGGCTGCAGCCGGGCGCGGGGCCGAAGCAGGGCAAGAACCGAAACCACCCCGACCTGCGCGCTCCGGACCTCGCCGCCGAGGTCGAGAGAGTGATCGGGCTCGGCGCGACCCGGGTCGACGTCGGGCAGACCGGCGAGGAGCCGTTCGTCGTGCTCGCGGATCCGGAAGGCAACGAGTTCTGCATCCTGCGCTGAGCGAACAAGGGTGGTGTCCCCGGTGATCGCCGAGCCAGGGTGGGTCCATGGACTTCCTGCTCGTACACGGCAGCACCCAGGACCCCCGCGGGTACGACCGGCTCGCCGCCGCCCTGAACGACCGCGGTCACCGTACGGTTGCCGCCGACCTTCCGGTCGACCGTCCCGAGTGGACGGCCGCGCAGTACGCGGAGGTCGCGCGTGCACAGGCCGGGGGGCTGACCGATCCCGTGCTGGTCGTGCACTCCGCGGCCGGCGTTGTGGCGCCGGCCATCGCCGCCGCGGTCGGGGCTCGGCACGTCGCCTGGCTGGGCGCGGTCATACCCGACCCGGGCCGCAGCGTCATAGGCGAGCTGGCGGCGGACCCGGAAATGTTCACCGCCGAGTGGCACGACTGGACCGGCGACCTGGCCGGCGCGCCGGCCGAAACGGCGTACTTCCTCTTCCACGACTGCGATCTGGCGACGCTGCGGTGGGCACTGTCCACTACGCGGCTGTGGCCGGTGCGGGCGCTGTTCGAGGCGCCGGGCGCGGCCCTGGGCGACCTGCCGCCCTCGACCGTCGTCGTGCCGACCGAGGACCGCACGCTCACGCCGGAGTGGATGCGCCAGGCGGCCCGGGACCGGCTCAAGGCCGACCCGATCGACGTGCCGGGCGGGCACTGCCCGCACGTGTCCCGCCCGGAGCTGGTCGCGGCGCTGCTCGACGGCTGAGGCAGACTGCCTTCCGTGGTGGATTTCGACGACGTCAAGACGGCAGCGGGACGGCTGGCCGGGGTGGCGCACCGGACGCCGGTGTTGACCTCGCGGGCGGTGGACGCCATGGTCGGTGCGAACGTGCTGGCCAAGGCGGAGTGCTTCCAGCGGGTGGGCGCGTTCAAGTTCCGCGGCGCCTACAACGCGATAGCCGCTCTGGATCCGGAGGCTCGCGCCCGCGGCGTGCTCACGTTCTCCTCCGGCAACCACGCCCAGGCGATCGCGCTGGCGGCGAAGCTGCACGGCATCCCGGCCACGATCGTCATGCCGCACGATGCGCCGGAGACCAAGGTTGCCGCGACAGCCGGGTACGGCGCCGAACTGGTCCGCTACGACCGCTACACGCAGCACCGGGAGGACCTCGGCACCGCTCTGGCCACCGAACGCGGCCTCACGCTGATCCCGCCGTACGACCATCCGGACGTGATCGCCGGCCAGGGCACCGTCGCGCTGGAACTGGTCGAGGACGCCGGGCCGCTGGACGTGCTCGTGGTCTGCGTCGGCGGCGGCGGGCTGATCGCCGGCTGCGCGCTCGCCGCGACCGCGACCGGCTCGACCCGCGTGGTCGGCGTCGAGCCCGCCGCCGGTGACGACGTGCGGCGGTCGCTGCAGGCGGGTGAGCGGGTGACGATCCCGGTGCCGCGGACGATCGCCGACGGTCAGCAGACGACGTCCCCCGGCGAGCTCAACTTCCCGATCATCCAGCGGCTGGTCGACGACGTGGTCACGGTCACCGACGAGGAGATCGTGGCGGCGATGGTCGTCGCGTTCGAGCGGATGAAGGTCGTGCTCGAGCCGAGCGGGGCCAGCGCGCTGGCGGCCGTCCTCAGTGGACACGTGCCTGACGTCGCCGGCAAGCGGGTCGGCGTGACGCTGTCGGGCGGCAACGTGGGAGCGGCCCGGTTCGGCGAGCTAGTCGGCGCTCGAGCCTGACCGCTGGTCGGGGCGGTCGCCGGCCGTCGCCGACCGGGTGGTCCACAGCACGCCGAGGTTGAGCACCGCGAACACCCCGCAGACCGCGGTCAGGAACCAGACTCCGCGGAACCCGGCGAACACCGCGAGCGCGATCGCCGCCACGGTCAGCAGGACGAAGGCCATCCGCAGCCCGCCCGGCACCGGTCCGGAGAACGTACTCACGGCCGCGATGATCTCATCCGGTCCGGGCCGCCGCTCACGCGGGTCGTTCGTACACGGTCTCCAGGCCGTCCTCGTCGTCCCACTGCTGCCCCACCGGGACGAACCCGAAGGACTCGACCAGCGCCCGGGACGGCAGGTTGTCCGGCCGCACGCTTGCCCGCACCGTCCGGACCGCCGGCTCGCGGGCCGCCCGGTCCAGCAGCGCAGCGAGCGCGGCCCGGCCGTAACCCTGGCGCCGGTACGCCGGGTCGATCGCGTAGCCGACCTCGACCGTGCCGGCCTCGTCCGGTGGTCCGTGGAAACCGGCCCGACCGACCGCGACGCCGATCGCGGCCGCCCAGACGACACCGGTGACCCACGCGGCGGCGGTCGGGTCGGCGCAGACCTGCTGGCTGCGGCGACGCCACAGCGGACGGTGCTCGGGGCCGGTGAGGTGGTCGGTGAGCGGGACCGGGCTGGCGGACGGTAGCTCGCCGTCGGCGAGCGCACGGAGCGTGGCCGGGTCGAGTTGCACGATGCGGACCGACTTCACCGACACACCGTTGCATTGCCGTCCCAGCGGGGTAAGGGGATCACGATGAGCAGCGCAGCGGTCGGGGCCGGATTTGTGCTGGCTGGGCGGTACCGCCTGGTCGAACACCTGGCCAGCGGCGGCATGGGGACGGTCTGGCGTGCCCTCGACCTGCTGCTCGACCGTCCGGTCGCGATCAAGGAGGTACGGCTGCCACCCGGGCTCGACGACGACGCCCGCCAGCAGCTGCGCCGCCGCACGATCCGCGAGGCGCAGGCGGCCGCCCGGCTGCGGCATCCGGCCACGGTGACGGTCTACGACGTGGTCGAGCACGACGGGCGGCCGTGGATCGTGATGGAGCTGGTGCCGGCCCGGTCACTCGCCGAGATCATCCGGACCAACGGGCCGCTGCCGCCGGTGCGCGTCGCCTCGATCGGGCTGCGGGTGCTCGACGCGATCGTCGCCGTGGCCGCCGCCGGGATCGAGCACCGCGACGTCAAGCCGGCGAACGTGCTGGTCACGAACGAGGGCCGGGTCGTGCTCACCGACTTCGGGATCGCCAGGCACGTCGGCGACGAGACCCTCACGTCGGCCGGGCTGATCGTCGGGTCGCCCGACTACCTGGCGCCGGAGCGGGCCCGCGGCCGGCCGGCCGGGCTCGCGGCGGATCTCTGGTCGCTCGGCGCGACCATGTACGCCGCGGTCGAAGGTCGGCCGCCGTTCGAGCGGGACGGGGCTTTGCCGACGCTGGCGGCGGTCGTCATGGACGAGCCGGACCCCCCGCAGCTGGCCGGGCCGCTGCAGCCGGTGATCGACCGGCTACTGGTCAAGGATCCGGACCACCGGCTCGACGCCGACGGCGCCCGCTCGATGCTGGAGCGGGTGCTGCGCCGCCGCCCGGCGGCCGAGACCATGCCGCTTCCCCGCCAAGCCCCCGACAACGCCCCGACCGCACCCGTCCCAGACCCACCACCCGCCCCGCCACCGGCGCCGCCCACCGGACGGTCCGCGGCCACCGGCCCGGCCACGCCGCCCACCGGACGGTCCGCGGCCACCGACCTGGCCACGCCGCCCACCGGCCGATCCGCGGCCACCGGCCCGACCACGGCCCTCGGCCGATCCGCGCCCAGCGGCCGGTCCGCAGCCGCCGGAGCGGCCGCAGCCGCCGCAGCCCCCGGAGCGGCCGGAGCGGCCGGAGCGGCCGGAGC
>Ga0068856_100002159_pt1 | contig 20372 bp, 24 predicted proteins | sample KBSCornC62_FD_66595 | JGI IMG/M metagenome (GOLD analysis project Ga0068856, IMG submission 66595) | Corn rhizosphere microbial communities from Kellogg Biological Station, Michigan, USA - KBS Corn C6-2 | ecosystem: Host-associated > Plants > Roots > Rhizosphere > Soil ... | reverse complement strand
GAGGTTGTATTCCACTGGAAGTTGAACGGCGCTCCGGAAGTGACCGGAGCACCGAGGGGGTAGCCATCCAACTCAAATTGCACGGCAGAGATGCCGATCGACGAAGAAGCGGTGGCGCTGAGCGTGACGGTCTTCGTGAGCGCTTGGCCCGAAGTAGGCGATCCGATTGAGATCATGGGCCGGGTAAGGTGGATGGTGGCTCGAAGAACAGACCGCTCACGACAGCGCTCGCCGGATTCCAGGGCGTCTGCTCCAGCCTGATGTTAATGATGACCTGCCCGGTAATATTCCAGGTGTAGTAGACGCCGAGCGAGAAGTCCGTGAAGTACTGTGAATAGAGCGGAGCCCGAGTGTTCGCATCCATGACGGTGACGGTTTGCGCGCGTACGTTGCGATAGCAATCGACAAAGTAGAGAGACCATTCGTGCTGCTGATAGTCGACAAAGTTCACGTCGATATCGAATGAGGCGTTCGGAACTCTTTGAAGAAGGTGGCTCCAATACGCTGATTGGAATTGCTTTCTGAAGACCCGATATGTCAGTGGTCGGATCGGCGGCATGCCAGGTAAAGGGCCGATTGTCGGTATTGACAAAGTTAACGATCGCATAGAAGGGCGGATTTGTGGAGTCGTTCGGGATGATTCGCCGTCCTGTCCCGTAGACGCCTTTCCAGCTTCCGGAAGTAAAGGGATCGTCGAGGTAAGAGTGACCGAAGGCATGGGCGCCGCTTCGTTCGAGACGGAGACCGGAATACTCGCGGTGGTTCTCAAACCGAGATTGTCCGTAACAATCGCCGAGATCGCGTGCGTACCGCTCGATACGAGGGGGCTGGCTCAATGGGAAGTAAAGACTGGACCGGAGGCCGAATACAGGAGCGCCAACGTTCACGCATCAATCTGGAATTGAAACAGTCGCAATTCCCTGCGCTGATGAAGCGTTCCATTCCGCGCTCTTTGTGTTCCCGCGGGCTGTCGTGCGTTCCGGGAATGCGCATTATATCGCCGAAAGCCGTGAAGATGACGTTCGGATCGCGGGCCGCGGAAAGCCCGTCGTCAATGCGTGCCATGGGCAGAACGCTGACGGGGCAGCCGGGACCATGAATGAGCTCAATATTCGGCGGCAGCAGATCCTTCAGGGCAGGATGTCTCAATCACTCTTGCGGATAGCGCCAGGCACATCGCTCAGACGCCCTTCTCCGGAAAACTTGAATTATGCGTTTCTATAGTCCTTCTTACAAATACCGGACGTGCTAATGAATTCGTTTGGCAAAAACTCTCCTTCCAAGGTCCACGTATGCCCGTCCGCGCTCAAGACTTCGCCCATCCAGTGGAACGAGTCGCGAGTAATTTCCGTAAACGACCATTTGGTTGGCGTTCCATTCGCGCGAACTCCGATCTGGACCACGTCTTTGCCGCTCCAACGGCCAATTTGGTCTTCCTAGTGATTACGAACAGGGTTTCGCCAAATAATTCTCCAAGCCTGAATCGAAGAGTCCCACACGCGCAAGGTCGTGCCAAACATGTTCTTTGTCCGGCCTGACGATGCGGTCCGCTCCGAACGGCTCGGCATAATCCAAACATCTTGAATTGCCCGGCCTTCCAGGGTCCATCCGAAATGCGCTTCGCCCTTAATGGACACCGGTTCGCCGCCATATCGGCGGCAGTCGAGTTCCCAACTTCCGATCAGCCATCCATAAGTGTCTGCCTCTTCTGGAATTTCGGCTGAGCGAGCCGTAGCTCGAAGCACATCTGTGAAGTTCAAGATTTCCGCTATTTGCATAACTCACCTTCTATTTCGTTGTATGAAGTAAGGAGAGGCTTTTCTTGACAAAAATTGCTGTCGAAATACAACGAGCATGTGCGCAGAAGCTCGCAGACGAAAGTCCTGGCGGACTCGCTGCGCGCACACTTGCGCGAGGAAACGGCTGGATTGTCCAGGACGTCATCTGCACATCCGGACCAAAGGATCGTCCCTTTGAAGAACAGCATCAACTGTTTGCAGTTGCGATAGTCTTGGCCGGCAGTTTTCAATACCGTGGGTCGAACCGGGCAAACGGCTGTGGCGAACTGATGACTCCAGGCTCCATGTTGCTAGGCAATCCCGGGCAGAATTTCGAATGCGGGCATGAGCATGCTACAGGTGACCGCTGCCTTTCGTTCCACTACTCTCCCGAATTTTTCGAACGAATCGCCGCCGATGCGGGTGTACGCGGGACCAAGGTCGCATTTCCGGTGTTGAAGTTCCCGCCGCTTCGCGGACTGGCATCCCTCTTTTCTCGCGCATCGGCGGCTCTGCACAAGTGGGCCGCCTCACCATCTGCACGGCGCCTTCTCTGGGAGGAACTGAGCCTTGAAGTAGCGGCACAATCCATAAGAATGTCAAACGGGCACTTAAAACTTGATCACACGGTCCAACCGAGTACGATTTCGAGGGTTACTAGAGCTCTCAGAATGGTTGAGGAAAATCTTGGATCGGTGTGGACGCTTACCGATCTGGCGCGGCAGTCGGGTTTGAGTCCTTACCATTTTCTTCGAACATTCGAACAAGTCAGTGGCCTTACGCCACACCAATACGTCCGCCGATTGAGGCTGGCTGAGGCTGCGGTACGGCTGTCCGACGGTGATGTAAAAGCCTTGGATATCGCGGTCGATAGCGGCTTCAATGATGCTTCCAATCTTAGTCGTGCCTTTCGCGCGGAAATCGGAATGAGTCCGCGGGATTTCCGGAAACAATCGTTTTTGCGGTCAGTATAACTCGAAGTATCTGTACCGAACTTGCAGAACCGGCTTTTTGGACGGTTTATCAAGTAGTTACATATCCCTAAACCGCTTAAAAAGGATTGCAGGCAGCGGAAAGGGGCCGTTACCGCTTCAGGTAAAAGTCGGATCCGTCTACCGGTGAACGGTATCGGCATACCCATTTTCAGCTTCAGCTCGCGAATCGGAGCATAGTAGACGATCGAGCATGTCCTTTGATTTGAATACATAAGGAGGACCCCGACAAAAGTTTTAAATCCGGTTCCGCACGGGCGGCATTAATAAGGGGTACGGAACGAGTACTCTTCGGCATTTCGCTTGAGCAGGAAAGCTGACCACAGATCGAAGATGACGTTTGCCCATAAGATCGAGCGTTCGGCGCTCTTGTTGGGCGCCGCTCTCCTGGCTGTTTTTTTTATGCTTCGCATCTATTCGATCGCCGGCGAGTGGCTGGGATTCCTGTTATTCCAGACTGTCCATTCGGAGGCTCCTGGCAGCGCACGCCCGGTGAAGCAACAGCAGGCCGCCGCTACCCGCGGCATCGATTTTAGTCTTTGGTCGGAAAAGAGAATTCGGGAGTTCCGCGAATCCCTGGTGAAACGTTTTGATGCGCCATTGGGGATTTTGAGCATCCCGCGTATTCACCTCAAAGTGCCTGTATTCAATGGGACGACCGAGATCATTCTGAACCGCGGCGTCGGAAGGATTATTGGGACCGCGCACGTAGGAGGAACAGGCAATTTGGGTATTGCCGGACACCGGGATGGATTCTTCCGGGCGCTGAAGGACGTGGAGAGGGGCGACGCCGTTGAACTACAAGCGCCAGCCGCGGTGTTTGTATATCAAGTGGACAACATCACAATCGTTACCCCCAAAGATGTGCGGATATTAGAGGACCGAAATGTCCCGACTATCACGCTGGTAACGTGTTACCCATTCTATTTTGTCGGTGATGCACCGCGGCGCTACATACTGCAGTGTTCATTGAAAAAAAGCCGTTTATTTACCAGTGCAGATCAGACCAAAGCTATTGGGCTGACCTCCACCACACAATGAAAGGAAGACGTCTGTAGACGTGAACCCGAGGATAGCAAGGCACAGTCTTTGCTACCTGCCACCGAGTTCAGGAACGAGAGAAAAAATGAAAACTGGATGCATTGTCGTTTTTTGCCTGTTTACGTTTTGCGCTATCGGACAAACGCAGACCGATACGAACGGTCTGCCTGAAGGATATATCACGCTGCTGCGTTCCGATGTGAAGACGAAGAAGCTCGAGATTATCCGCCAAAATATTACGCTTACGGATGAACAATCCCGGAAGTTTTGGCCGCTTCAACAAGACTACGAAAATGAATTGTCGAAGCTGGGTGACGATCGCGTGAACGTAATACGCGATTACGCGAAGAATTGGGACACTTTGGCTGATGCGGAGGCAAAGGATCTTGGCAACCGCATGTTGAATTACCAAAAGAAACGCGTCGATTTACGCAAAAAGTATTTTGACCGGATTTCGAAGGAAGTAACCGCGACGATTGCAGCCAAATTCTTTCAAGTGGAGATACAACTGGAAGACTTGATCGACCTGGGAATTGCATCTTCGGTGCCGCTCGTCAAGTAGCTTCCGGTTATGAGACGAGGGTGGACGATCGCCGCTTTCCTGGTTGCAACCGCCGCTTATGGGCAGGTGAAAACGAAGTTGTACGTGGACCCGGAGGGCTGCATCAAGTCATATAGTCTTGCGCCTGGGCGCGTTTTGACTTCACGCGGTCTGATTGAAGATCCCACAGTAAACGCCATCATGAAAGATGCCGTTTCGGCACAGATGAGCGGCATGAAAATTGCTGAGGCGGATAAAGACGCTGACGTGGAGATTCGCTTCATGGGGGGTAGTGGCGCAGGTCTTCAGGTGGACGATCTTGCCGTGGGTGATGTGGCGATGTGGGACATCGGAGGACCGCAGGCCGTGTCCGGGAGGACATACAAAAAGAGCAGCCTGGTTATAGGAGCGGTAGACAACAGATCGAAACGAACAATATGGGCTGCTCGCTGCAGCGATAAATTTGGAGACCCGGCGCACCTGCAGGAGCGTATCCAAAAGGCTGTAACAAAGGCGTTCGCTAAATTTCCAAAAAAGTTCGCCTGCGGCAGTTGACTCAAAAAACTCGTCCAAGTTGGAAGAACCATTTGCGATGACCTCCGTCGCCGATGCTGCCTCCGATCAGGACAGGACCCAATACTGTTTCCGCAATGACACCAACGACGCCATCGTTCGGCAGATTGGGGGCATTCGGCAAGCCGTACGGTTTTGCTAATTCGTAGTGCGCATCGAGAAATAATCCGCGACCGATAAAGGCAGGCATCTCGGCTACCCGGCGGAGATATCCGCCTCGAAAGTAGAAGTATTGATCCGTAAGAAATTGATTCACGCCGTAAGCCGCCAAACGGCTGGGACCGCCCAACGAGAATAGCGGCAGCCCGCCCGTATGCCGTCCAAAGGCGGTTCCTCCCGCTGCTGTGAAATACAAGGATGCGGGAGCGGTGAGACGGTGAAATACCTGAAACGTCATTTCGGCGAAGGGGAATCCGCTTTTCGCCCCAGGATAGGTGTCCATCCAACCTCCGTCTGCCAATAGCGCGACACCGTGCCGCGGAATGATCGGGTTATCCAACCGGTCCATTGCATAGTGTGCGTGAGTGAAACCCGTGCGACCTGAAACAGAAGGTAGCAGAGGGCTTCCCACCCAGCGGCTTACTTGCAGGTATCCCGTCTGGTAACCTACACGTAGCTCGCTGAAGCGGTCAATCGCATACCCAAGATCCACGCCGCCGTCCACGCGATTCAATTTGTACTGAGCCAAGAACGTGTTGGCGGCATAGAGGTTCAGCGGAGACCTGCTGGCCTCAATTTGAGGCGAAACGAACCAATGGCTGGTCGTGGTGAATGGATGATAATACTCGGCGCCGATTCTATAGGTCGAACCAACTGAGAAATCGGTTCGTAGCTCAGAACGATACCCCCCAACATCAAGAAATATCAGCCGGGCGCCGAGAGTGAACTGAACATTATCAGGATCCGATCCGTCTATCGTGAAGCCAGGCTTAAGCCACGGCGGCGCGTAATCTTTCTCCTCAGCGCTGATGAGCAAGCCTGGTTTATCATTGCGATCGATCAAACTATAACTCAAGCTGTTGAAGCGCCCGATGCCAACCTGCTGCGTCAGCTTATCCTGCATGCGTGACGCGTCGATTGGTTCGTTTATAAACGTTGTCATTTGCTGCTGGATATCGTGGGCGAGATCGGTACTGGCGCCTTGTACTTCGACGAACTGCGGCGCAGGCACGGTTTTTATCACGAGGGCTTCGCGCTTTGCCAGATATTGTTTCCACTCAGCGTCGTCCAGACTCAAACGTCGAAGCAGAGTGGAGCGTTCTTCCACGGCAGCATACCCTTTGGGAATGATTTCCTGCACGCGTGAAAAGTCCAGCGTGGTAAAACCTGGCAGATTCACAGTAATTAAGATATCGGCGCGCTCCATACCGCGTAATTCGTTTGCGTCGATCATGACATCGCTGGATCCTCCGGCTACCTGGAAGAAGGATGTCAAATTCTGTGGGACTACCGGTCCGGTGCTCAAGTGAACACCGATTACAATGTCCGCTCCCATTTCACGGGCAACGTCGGTGGGGAGGTTATTAAGGAGACCCCCATCCACCAAGATCTTTCCGTCTTCTTTGATGGGCGAGAAGACTCCCGGAATAGACATAGTGGCGCGAAGTGCATTGGAGAGCGAGCCGTCTCGAAAGACCACCGATTTACCCGACACTAAATCTGTTGCAACACAGCGAAAAGGGGTAGGTAACTTATCGAAACTGCGTCCGTCGGAGTAGGGCAGGATGTAGCGATCGATGATAAATCTCACCGCCTGCCCCGAATTTAACCCGCCGGGCGGCTGCACGCCGTTTTTCAGACCCCACTCCAAGGCATTAGGAAATGCGCGCAGATCCTCCTTTCGCCGGAACGCCAGGTCCTTGTAAGGAATTGCGCCGGAGAGCACGCTATTCCAATCCACGTCCCTCACGATACGCTGGATTTCAGCCGGGCTATGCCCGGTTGCATACAGTCCACCTACCAAGCCGCCCATGCTTGTGCCGGCCACATAATCGACCGGGATGTGATGCTCCTCCAGCCACTGCAGCACGCCAATATGGGCTAGTCCCTTGGCTCCTCCGCCCTGCAAGGCAATGGCGATCCTGGGGCGTGAATCCGGCTGCTGTGCACGGGTGGCGATACAAACAATCAGTGTAAAAAACAGGAGGCCAAGACATCTCATCATCCTTCTAAATGCAAGATGAGCGCCTGTAGATTCTTTTTGCCTATACTGCTGGTCTCAATTTGGGCGGGAGCGCAGGAGTCCGCCGTTGAGAAAGCCGTAAATGCGCTCGAGAACTATCTCGAACATGGCCGGCTCCCGGACGGCAAAAGATTTCCGCCCTCTAACGCAAAGCGAAAGGAACACCGTCTACGCGAAGAGTTTGGTCAACCCGTGGGGCTTATGAAGGCGGCGGCATCGGCTGGGATTGATCACTTGCATGACAAGCCGCGGGGAATGGGGACAAGGTTGGGACGCCCATGGGCAACGAGTTGCAAATATTAAAGGCCAATACGTTATTCAAAGACTGTCACATATTTGCTCTCGTCGCCTTTGCACGAAGACAATCGATATTTCGGTTCCGGGAAGCATGGTTTCTGGCCACGCTTTGAATATGCCGTAGTAGTGGGTTCGCTTCTGGCTCGGCACGGTCGTGGCAAGCTGCATATTTCGGTTTCGCAGATAGGCGGTGTGGCGGCCGGAGCTTTTGTAGCTCGACTATGGCTTCCGCCAAGCTAGAGTAGCGCGGGCGATACCGCAATCAGTTTTGGCATCACCATGGGGGCCAATGTTGCTGTTTCAGTGGCGAAAGAGCTTCTGCCAGATCTTCTTGGTCCGCTGGCGCGAAAGAAAGCAGCGCCGCCAGCAGAGCCTGAGCCGCTAGTGGCGTATTGAGGAATCTGGTTCATGTCGAGCACGCCGATTGGACCATGTCGTGAAACTGGCCGTGAATTTTACGCGCTTGCCCGACGGAACAAATTACGTCCAACAAAGCGCCTTGGATGCGGCGAAAAACAATCGAGCTAACACTGACCGATTCGGATTGCAAACTAACTCAGTAATTGCTCTGAATCGATCTGGCACTTGCAGCGTGGCGCGGTGAAACGTCAGCAAACTTTTGTGGGGCAGGTTGTTTACCTGCGACCGATTGGCAATCGGCGTGTCCAAGAGTCAGATATGATTCCGACACCAACGAAGCAAAGATTACTAGAGATCGCCGTCTTTAATCACCTTATCTTGCGTGTTCGCCGCATACCGCAACGAGGTATTCTCAATTAATTTAAACTGCGGCGGTCCGCTATAGTGCACTCGTTGCTGATTTACTTTGGCTTTCGGCTTCGGATTTATTGACGATCGACGTGCGCGGAATCTGTGCCAGCATGACTGCATCGGAAGCCTCCACAGTGCCGGGCACCGGAGACAGCACCGGCCCTTCGGTGAATCGGGTGGGACTTTTAAGAAATCCGATCGAAGATACTACCAGCGTAGCTCCAAGGCCCTCCGAAAGCCTTGGAGCTAAACAGCGGCCCGAAAGAAGAATGTAATATACCAGTAAATGAGGTGGCACAGCTTAGAATTAATTCCGGCTTCTTGGGATTCAAATCTGCGCTGCCTACCAGCGCAACCCGAAAGTTAGCGGTAAAAAGGTGGAGTGCACACCGGAAGTCAACATATCGAAATACCTCAGCTCGACATAGAAATTCGCATTGCTCTCGCCCAGCCGGTATGTGAGGCCTCCGCCAATATCCCAGGCACCTTTGGTCACTGAATTGCTCCGGTAAACCACATCAGCCACTACAGCTCCGCTGTAACAAATGAAAGTCCAAGGATCGCAAATTGTAGCCGGCACAAGGCCGGGTCTAGTCAAATTGATGGTGCGGGTGAATACACCGTAGCCGCCTGTCACGTACCCGCCCACTTTCTTTCCGGGAGCAAATCGATAGATCGGATCGAATGTAAACCCCCAGGCATGCGCGTAGCCATCCGGAGCGCCGGACACTCTTAATGCTTGGTCGCTCAAGCCAAATCCATCGAAGGTGTAGTCGACGGCGAATCCGAGATGCTTATTCAGGTTGATTCCGCCTCCAGCGGTGAAGGTGTAACCGGTATTGACGCTTCTGCCGGCATCGCCGGTGGCAAACGATGGTCCGCCTCCGAAATTGAAGTTCCACCGGCCCGGATCTTGAGCAAGGAGCGGCGCCGAGAGCAAAATAAGCACAAGAACTGGTTTCATGCGGAATTAGATGGCCGGGAGCCAGGGAAGGATTTATTTTGAAGGCGCCGTAATCGGCTGGGCAGTTTCGTCGCTGTACGGACGGTACGAGCTGTCGGCTTTCTTTGCGTCATCTCCCGAAAGCTCGTGCGCCGAATCCAAAAAGTCGCGCACTCGGTGCGACCAGCCGTTGAAGGCTTCCCGCGCCGCGGCATATTTTTCCTGTCTTCCGAAGTGAACGGCGCCGATCTCGGCTCCTGCGCCGAGGTTTTCGCGATCTACCATCGCGGCGATCTGCTGGCCGGATTCGGAATCGACCAATTCCATTTCGACGCCCACTTTCCCGATATTCACGGCGCGCTCAAGGGCGTCGTCCGGACTGGATGTCTTTTCAGCCGATGGAATCTCGCGGCCTACATCGATTCCGATAATGGCCGACCGGAGGCGCAGCACCAGCGGTCCCGCCTGATCCACCATTGGAAATGCGCTGGAAACAGCGTCTGTCAGAGCCTTATGAAAGTACCTTGCTCCAATGCCGCGGGCCTTATCCGGCAATTTCGATTCGTCGGCATCGGAGGCCAGATAGACCTGTACCGGATCAACGATCATGGCAATGTATTTGTGCAGATTTTTCTGCTCATCAGTACTGGCAAAGGTAAGCGCGTTATTGCCCAGGTTAGGATTCGGCTTGAGCTTGGAATAGTCCTTTAACAATCCGGAGAACTCCTGCCCGGCGGGCATTTTCTTGAGTACGACCGGCTGTTCGGTGTCCGGCTTCGGGGAAAGCTGGCTGGTTTGCGTCGGGGTCTGCCGGCTGCAACCGGCGCTCCAGATTAACAGTAGCGGCGCAAACCACCAACAACGATTTTGGAACCGACGGTTGGACATACTCAGCCTTTCTGCTCGCTGCCTGCGACACGCAAAAGATTAAACACGTGAAAAACGCCCGGCAGCTGATTTATCCGGACATTTGCAATATCTTTGTCGCCCGAATTGGTTACAGCGCCCAGCAGGATGACATCTCCATTTTTGACAATGATCTTTATATCGGAGCCGCTGCCCCAGAAGTAGCGCGACAAATTCGTCTGCAGAGCAGCCCTTGCGAGGGCGCGAATTCTCATGTCGAAACTGCCCAATGGCAGAGCTTCGATATTGTTAACAACCGCGTTAACACCTTCGATATTCTTGACGATGTTCTCAGCGTCGCTGCGGTTTGTCAGGCGAACTGTCCAGCCGCTCAGGATCACGTTATCGCCGACCATTGCGAAGGAAATGAAATCGAACTCGCTGATATACGGCATCATGGCAAGTTCGTGGCGGATCTTTTCATACATCTTGGGAGAGCCGGGTGCCCGGTACGTGCGTACGTCGAGCAGTTTCCGCGATGGATCGCCTGCCGGTATGGAGCCGGCCTCAATCGGCTTTACGGTTTGCAGCTTCAGTTCGCCGTCTTTCACTTTGAGCTCTCCTGAGACCTCAACGAGTTGGCCGACGAACTTCTCGATCATTTTTTGCTTGTTGACATCCAGGACCATGTCGTTGCTAAGCCGCACGAGCACCGGTTGGGACCCTTCTTTATGGGTCTGCTGGCTGCACGCTACGCGCTTCGACGTGATCGGCCCAAGCATCAGGCGCGCGCACAAATCCGAATCCACGTACGCCGGAAACGTCGAGATCTCTTTCTCCGCCGCGCGAGCTATCGTGCTTCCAAGAAATACGGCAAGAACGAACGCTAAAGTGGTTTTCGACATGATTTTGATTAGAGCGCTCATTAGACGCCAGCAGGATCCAATGCGATGTATTTTTCGACGGTGGTCAGGCGCTTTCGGCGGACGCCCTCCGGCCGGCCTCTCGCCCGCCGTTTCGGCGGCTAACCCGGAAAAATCGTCTTCCAGTCACGCTTCATATCCACTACCACCCATCCTTTGGTATTCGCTTCATCCAGCGCCTTGTCGAGCGTGCTCACGGACGACTTCCGGTAGTACGCGTATTCGCGCGCAGCATCCGTATGATGAACCCGCAGCATAAGACGCGCGCCCGCTCCGGCCGCAGCCATTCCAGCATTTGCTGATCGCCGTCGGAGTTGCCGAAGGCCGCGATTGGCCTGCGGCCGATGAACTTTTGGATGCCAACCGGCTTACCGGCCTTCGTCGACAAAATCAACTTCCGGAAGACGCAGCAGCACCGGGTGACTATTTCGTATTTCAAATCGGGTTTTAATGGAGCTGCCCACCACCAGATCGTGGAGGACGTAAACAAAAGAATCGAGCAACTACGGGCTATTTAAAACTCTGCCGACCACTAGCGAAGCTCGTTGGCAAAAGCGGACAATCGGCTGTGTCGTCTGCCCTCATTTCCCTTTTTGCCAGATCACTTGATATGCAACGGAGAAGGAACTGATATCGGAACCCACCCGCGTCGCTGCGCCATCGAAATAGGCGAAGCGCAGGGCCTGACGGCGGCTTAGCGCGATTCCGAGTGTCGCGCCAAAGCGCATATTGCCTTGGTAGTCGGCGTGAATCGTGTTTCCGACGTAGCTTCGGCCTCCCGTATAGAAGGTCCCATCCAGCGCCAGCCACATTCTATAGGGCAGGATTCTTACGACATGACCCTGAATACTTCCCAAAGGATCCTGGGTTCGAAACGCGCCTCCATAGAAGTTGGAGTTTCTGGTGTAGAGCCACGCTCCTACCGCGGCCTCAAACTCCCATTTTCCTTGAAAGCGAGAAATACCCAACTCCGGTTTGAAGGCCCACCTGTTTGCGCCGATGTTAATTAAGACATTCGGGTCGTACTGGCCCGTCGGCGCCATGACGGTCAGGCTCAAGCCAACGAGCGTTTTGGGATGGTATTTCGAAAATTCCTGGATATGCATGGCCGGGGCTCCGTAGACGTTCGCAGCAAAACGAAACGTCGAATCGGCCAGCCCCGAGCGGTGCCGTGCGCTCGCAATACCAGCCAGCTTCCCACTTACATCCGCGACGACATAGGGGAGCACCGCAAGAACCTGACCGGATCTTCCAAAGACATCGAGCGCCTGGCCGAAAGACACCGTCGCGACACTCGCGTTCACGTGTGCGTCCTCAATGGGCAAGCTCGGATCAAACAGCAATCCACCCGAATTGCCGGAATAGCTGACGCCGAAGAAATTCAGCCCTACCGGCACGGCCAGATAGGCGCGCGGCTGCAGTTCCTGCCCTGAAAGAGCGAGTAACGACAGGAACTGCAACAGTGCACAGATCGCAAGCTTCTTGAAGACCGGAGACGCAGCAGACTGCGAGTCTGCGCCACTTAATGAGTCTGCGCCACTTAATAAGGAAGTAGCCGTCACGGGCGCAATCAATCCTTCGCGGCGGCTCTGGATGCGGGCTCAGGGAGCTGCGCCTGAGCCATGCCGCTCCAGCTCGTGCGATCGAGATAGGTAGTTTGCGAAGGCAGCGCGATGCTTGTTCCATTCGCGGCCACGATATCCATAATTCGCAACAGCAGATCCTCCTGTATACCGACAAACTCGCCGTACGCCGTTACCAGGACGTACGCGAAGATCTCGAAGCTCAATGAGGATGGGCCGAACGCGATCAAGCGGATGCGCGCGCCGTCTCTTTCCACTCTTCGGTCGCCGCGCAGCATCTGTGTAACTTGAGCGAGCACGGCGCGCACCTGTTCCGGCGACGTGCCATAGGGCAGCCCGAAAATATGATGGAACCAGATCTTCTGACGCAGCGAATAGTTTTCCAGATTCATTTGCGAGAGCTTCCCGTTCGGAATCGTTACAACCGTGTTGTCGAGAGTACGCACGCGAGTGGATCCAAGTCCAATGTCTTCGATGGTCCCCAGCTTGTCCGCCAGTTGGCAGAAGTCCCCAACTCGGACGGCTTTGCGCGTGATGATCGCAATTCCGCCGAGTAGATCTTCCAAGGTCTTCTGAGCAGCCAGTGCCAACGCAATACCGCCGATACCTAAGCCGGCGAGCATGGCGCTTACATTAATGCCGGCTCCGTGGAGCAACAAAACGACAGCCAGAAAGAGCACAAGGATTTTGAATAGCCTGTGCACTAAAGCGACGACGGCAATTTGACTCGTGTTTTGCCGCCGGAGCAGTTGTCGCGACCTCAGCTCTGACACGACGTCGCTGAATTGCATCAGCAGCCAGCTAACGCTTACGATACCCAGCAGGTGAGAAGCGTTAGTCCAGAATGCTCGCGCCAGCACAGAAAGGCCATGAGCAGCGAGGATGCGAATCGCGATCGCCAGCAGTATCAGCCGCATCGGTTGCCTGAGCGATAGCAGATAGCGGTCGTCCGTCTGCCCCGTCATACGGCGGATAGAGGGCCGCAGCAGCGGTATGAGCGCTCGGGTCAGCCAAGATGCGAAAATGATCGCCAGCGCGACGGCCAGGATAATAGTCAACCACCGCCATAGTGGAAGCGTAAACAGCTTGATCCTTGTCAAAAACGGTGGAAAAAACCTCTCCAAGCCTGGCGAATTGATCTCCTCAAATGCCTGCGGAACCCCGCGCAGAGTCTCGGACGAGAACAGCCAGATAGAAGGTCCATTGCCGCGCTGGACGCGGTCGAGAAGGACTTCCAGCCTTCCAGACTCCGTTTCGACGAATCCGATCAGATCGCGATTCACGCGCAGGCTGTCTTTCAAGTGGCCTTCGGGCGACCGTGACAGCGCGTCGAGCTTACCGGACAGATCGTGATTCAGTACTACCTGGAGTTGCCGTGCCAGTTCCTGCGCCTGCGAAGGCGGATCTTGGCTGTCCAGATATTGCGCCGCTTGGGCGTAATCCCCCTTTCCCGCAGCTTTCAGGAAACCCAGCACACAACCGCGAGGTATATCGCGGCCGAACGGGTCTTGCTCGGCTGGTTTCGCGGGGGTTGCCGGCAATGGCGCCGGCGCAACAGGTACTTGGGCATAGATAGCCGGCGCGAGCAGCAAGACTGTTGTCAGGGTTGCTAGGCGACGCATTCTTCACTACCTACTTATTGCACTGACTACTTCGCTCCGTGCTCAGGCTACATGCCCAGCCGTTTTGATGTCCTCCGTGCCGAATATCCGCGCCTTCCGATTCAAGGAAGCTGCCAGCATCGAGATGCCCGAACAGGTGTATGAGCGCCGCAGCCAGCCCAATCTCGGCTGCCACTTCAAACAGGTTCATCATTTTCCCCGAACGTGTGGGGCACTCAATTTTGAGGGAGTCTCCGTAGAACAGGTAAAAGTTCAGGAGAGCCCGAAGCAGCAGTGCGTTTACCGGCATCCAGATTGGTCCACGCCAGTCCGAATTGCCTCGGAACATACTGGTATCGGATCCGCGGGCAAATACGCGATACGATACTCTTGGCGATAGATGTTGAGCACATAGGGATGATCCCGGTGATAGCGCGAGAGCGCCCGGATTCCATACGGGCTCAGAATCACGCGAATCTCGCTGGAGACGGTGCCCCACTGCCGCTCGCTTAGATACGGTCCCCACTTCGTCCATTCCATTTCCTTGTCATGCGCCTCGGCGAGACGATTCCATTCCACGGTTGTGCTGGCGCCCGGCATATGATGTATTCCTCGCAATCCGAGTGGCTCTATCCGCTCTGATCTGAGATGCCTTCGAAGGTGGGGCAGCTTTTAAAAACTGCATCGGAAGCTCAATTGGTGCAACTCTCTTCAACTCGGACGCGGCTCTCGGCCTTGGTTCAGCCCAGACTCGCGCTCATGCTGCCGGAGCGTCTCAATGAGCAGATCGGACAAAACGCGGGCATACTGCGGGCTTACATAGATACGAGTATGAATTCCGCGATCCTGCTGCCCGAACTCGAGCAAAAATTCAAAGGGGTTGTGACCGATCTGGAAAAAGTTCGCATACCGGCCCTCTTTGGTGCTGGCCCCCTTGGTGGACGGACGATGCTTGGGTTCTTCTGCGTCCATGCTGCCTTCTGTCAAGCCCCTTGCGCTGCCGTACGTCAACCCACGCTATCTGATGCGTTCCGCGCGCGATGGCTTTAGATTTTCTTCCAGCATTGCGTTTTTCCGCTGGATTGTCTAACGGATCTCCCGATTCCCGCGGTTTAGAGAATCACCCAAGCGTCAGAGATTTATTTTCTGAGTCGCGAATCCAAAAATCGGAAACGAGCATCGAACGGACGGTCGGGATAAATTAGGATACCTCGGGATAGCGGGCGGAAAGGATATTTTTGTGTCGGGAACCAGAGTGTTGCTGGCGGACGATCATCGGATGGTAGCGGAGGCGCTTGCAGCACTGCTGAAAGGCTCATTCGATCTAGTTGCGCTGGTGCGGGATGGACAATCTCTGGTCCAAGAAGCAACCCGGTTCAAGCCGGATGTGATCGTAGCGGACATAATTTATGCCGGTCCTGAATGGAATCGATGCGGCCCGGCAGCTCCGGACGCGCGGAATCCATTCGAAAATCGTATTTCTTACCGTGCATGCAGATCCGAGGGTGGCGGCCGAAGCCTTTCGGGCCGGAGCCTCCGCTTTCGTATCTAAGGAATCCGCCGGCGAGGAGCTGATCCAGGCTATTCAGGATGCCGCTCAAGGGCGTGTGTACCTCACGCCACTTGTCGGCAGCGATGTGACTGATGTGCTGGTCGAAGCTCAAAATTCCCCGCCGGGGCTGGAACCCGCGCTTACAACGCGGCAGAGGGAAGTGTTGCAATTAGTGGGCGAGGGAAAGACCATGAAAGATGTTGCGAGTCTGCTTGGGATTTCAGTGCGAACGGCAGAAACTCATAAATACGAAGCGATGCAGGTGCTGGGAGTGGAGACGACAGCAGAACTCATTCATTGGGCGATCCGCCTTGGGCTTGTCTCGATAACGTGAGATCGCGAACGCTCCAGCGTTCTTTAGGTCGTGTATTTACCCTTACGCCCTGCTAGGTAGTTGACCTTAAGGGGAATTTCCTACCCGCCACTCGGGAAATATACGGACACTTTTCTAAATCAGTGTATGTCAATGTTTCATCCACTGGAAGAACTTTTGGTTTAGCCGAAGTATGGGCGAAGGAAGGCGATTCGGTATGAGAGCTCGGCCGTCGTGTTGTCAGGAGATTATCGGTACCTCCGCACAGATCCAAGTTATCAAGCGATGCATTGACCGGGTGGCGCTTTCGGAAGCGGCTGTTTTGCTTACCGGCGAAAGCGGTACAGGCAAAGAGTTATTTGCGCGCCGGGTGCATAGCATGAGTAAGAAATGCCACGGCCCCTTCATCCCTGTAAATTGCGCCGCGATTCCAGATAACCTGATAGAAAGCGAGCTTTTCGGCTTCGAGAAGGGCGCGTTCACAGGCGCCGGTTCGCGTCAGGACGGACTTTTGGTTCAAGCGAACTGCGGCACATTTTTTTTAGATGAAATAGGCGACTTGAGCCCTTCAGCACAGGCTAAACTCCTGCGCGTCCTGGAGCAAAAAGAAGTGAGGCCGCTCGGTTCGCGAGGAGCGCAAACAATCGATTTCCGCCTGGTATCGGCGACCAATCGTAATCTGGAGGAACTCGCGCATCAGGGCCGATTTCGCCAGGATCTCCTCTTCCGTATTAATGTTGTTCACGTTCACATTCCTCCTTTGCGAGCTAGAAAACAGGATATTGGGCTTATTGCGAGCTCTTTTCTCAGGGAGTTAAGCACTCAGTACTCAGATAACGTTGTCAGTCTTACACCGGGTGCGCAGCGCCGGCTGGAAGGGCTTCCATGGCGGGGAAATATACGAGAGCTGCGAAATATCCTAGAGCGCGCGTTCTTACTCTGCGATTCGGAGGACATCACTGAGCGGGACATTGCGAGGGTGTATGAGCTAGCCAGTCCTGACTTTGTAAGATCTTCAACGTTAACGCCAACGAGCTTTCAAGTCGCGCCGAAACAACAGTCTCGCTATCACGTGAGTCACACGAGCTATCGATACTCTAAAGTCAATTCATCGGATCGCTCGGAACCGGAGCAATTCCGTGAGGCTCTTGACGGAACGCATTGGAATAAAAGCGAAGCGGCCAAGCTCCTCCGGTGCTCCCGAATGACGGTGTATCGCAAAATTGTGCAATATGCGCTATCTCCGTCCGCGGGGGTTCCCGACCCCTACAGTACACCCGAGTTGGTATAAGGCGCGTGTATGCCTCGCGTTCCCTGTAAACTAGTGGCGTATTGCGGGGAATTCGTTGTTGTTGGAATCGGATCCGACTCTTGGCCAGGCTGATGGCGACGCAGGTAAACAACCTGTCCCAAAAAATTAACGTTCTCACCGCGACAGAAGCAAACATAAAAAAGACTCGTGCGGTCTTTTGATCTCTAATAGGCAGAAAGGACTGACGTGACCGCTGCTTCAAAAGCTCCCTGCGTGTTCCTGGCCTTCGCCGGCTCACTATTCGCTCAACACCTCGATTTCGGATTCGATTTCGGCGTAAAAGGCGGAGTGCCATTTACCGATGTTCTCGAGGCCGCCGGAGTTATCAACGCGCCTATAACATCCTTCCAACGATCAAGCGACTATTTGATTGGTCCAGTTGCCGAATTGCGAATCCCTTTTGGATTTGCAATTGAGGTAGACGGGATTTATCGAGGCGCCGAGTATCATTTGACCACGAACGACATCACCACAACGATCGGCGCTCACTCCTGGGAAATTCCGTACCTTGCCAAATTCCGATTTCCAATTCCATTGTTAAAGCCGTTCATTTCGGGAGGCGGCGCCTACCGGACTTTCACCGATCTGCCCAGCAATCTTGTGACGCCGACACATAATGCCTTTGTACTCGCCGGTGGATTGGAGTTGCGGATCAGCAGGCTTCGACTTTCGGGCGAGGGTCGGTGGCTCCACTGGAACAGCCCTCCCAGCACGAACGCCGTCCGGCTCACTCAAAATCAAGGCGAGGTGCTGTTCGGATTGGTTTTCTGAATTGTTAGCCCTCAAAAAGCGTTTTGCGGCCTGTCTTCCGGCAGGTGATTCGGGAGATTGCAAGGGTGCATCAAATCGCGGCCGGAAGGACTGGACTATGTCGACGGAACCGTCAGCGTGGACCACCAACATTGCGAGCCTCGAGCTGCGACAGCAATCCGCCGCGGCCGACAAGTAAAAGCAATTATGGCGCAAGTTCCAGCGTGGGCTGGAGTTTCTGATATTCCCCGCCGTTGTTTGACGCTGTCACACACCGTAACAGGCCAGAAACAAGTTGTTACTGTCCCAACAATCGAAATCACTTCTAAGTAGTTCATTACTCGGAACTTCTGGACTGGCCACTACGTTGCGATGGCACCCCGCAGGGCGAATTTCATCGGAGGTGTCATGAACAAAAGAGCGCAACCGTCCGAGCCGGAAACAATATGGCGAGACGTTCCTGAGTACGAGCTCGTGCGACTGACAAAATTGGGAAATGTTCCAGCTTTTGAAGAGTTGGTCAGTCGAACTCGCGATGTTTGCCTTCGCGTGGCTACTTCCATCCTGAGATGCCGCGAAGACGCGCGGGATGAAGTACAGAGCGCGTTTTGGTTGGCCTATTCGAGAATCGATCTTTTTACCTACCAATCGAAGTTCTCAACGTGGCTGGCCCGGATTGTAATCAATCGTTGTTTTCTCCGCCTGCGAACCGGTCAAAGGAGACTGGTCGTTGCGAGCCAGGTAGCTACAGGCTATGGCGAGTGGTATTCGTATGAGGCTGTGACAAGTGAAACGCCGGAAAGCCATCTCGGCAGGTGGGAAATGAATCAGGCCCTGCGGCGCGAGCTGCGCAGTATTCCCCCGCTACTTCGAGTTCCCATTGAGCTGCATTACATAAATGAGATCCCGGTCAAGGAGGTGGCAAAGAAGCTCGGATTGACAGTGCCTGCGGTCAAATCCAGGCTGCATCGGGGGCATCTCTTTTTACGTGGCCGGATGTTGAAGCATGCGCCGCTTAGTGGTCCGGCAAGCCTTCCCGCGACTGTATAGCCGCTGAAGAGAAGAATTGCCGTCCTCGGAAACAACTGGCTTGCCTGTTGTGGATCGGTTCTCACTTATTGAGGGAGGGCCAATCTACCGTTTTCAAACAGCAGTCGGCATGGCCTTACCCGACCGCCGCCCAGTCGTCAAACGAGCGTTTCTAACAACTCTGGTTACCTGGCTTCCTCTGCTCCTGCTCTCGTTACTGCAGCACCGCGCCTTAATTCCGGGATAAAAATACCCTTTCTCTCTGATTTCGCGGTCAGCATCCGCTTCCTGATAGGACTGCCCCTGCTGGTCATCGCGGAGGCGATCATTGACCCGAGGTTGAACCACGCAGTCAAGCACTTTGTGGAGTCAGGCTTCGTAACGGTCGAAAAGCTGCCGGCTTTTGAAGAAGCTGTTAGAAGGACAAACAAGCTGCGTGACAGCGCGCTTCCGGCAATTCTAATTCTGCTGGCTGCTTTCGCGCCCTCGATTTGGTACAGCCAAACGGAAGTTTTGCGGGCAGGGGTCTCGACCTGGCATACGATGGTTTCGTCGTTGGGAGAACATCTGAGCTCAGCGGGGTAGTGGTTCGGCGCAATCAACCTGCCGCTCTATCGCGTGCTGCTGTTTCGCTATGGCCGTTCTCGATTTGATCAGGATCTCTGCTGGCACGCGCAGTTTAGCAGAGCCGGTGCCCCCTATGTCAAAGCTAACGTGTCCCAAACTATGACCGAATACTGTGACCAAAATATCGTGGGGCAGGTTGCGCACAATCAGGAACAAGAGTTCCCAGCCAAGTGGGCCTGTTCGCAGGGGGAATCGTTGGTCGGTGTAACCACGATCCGAAAATGAGGCATCTCAACGAGGCGTGGATGGAGGAAACGAGAAAATGGACCTACCAAGATCAACTCAGACTTCGCTGCGTGCTCTGGAGCTGTGTATCAAGCCAGCCAGTTTTCGGCAATGTTCCTGGAGCTTTCGTTGGGTGGTATGGCGTGCCCCAAGCCCACGAGCGCTAGGCGAGCAAGAGACAGAGGGATAATCCGTACCGGGCCGCTCTAGATCATATTGCGAAAAAACGACTTGCTGGAAGGTGGATTGCCGATGTAACCCGCTCACCGTGACGAGTCGCTATACTTCTTACTAGAATTCATTTCCGGACCTAAACCGCACATCTGGTACGGAGCTCAGAGAGTCAAATTTGCATCTGGAGTCGGCGATGCGGTGTGTTTTCGGAAGAACGCCGACCCGGACAATTTCGCGTAAGTATTACATTGAGAAGTTCAGTTGGATATGCAAGATTTCATTTCTGAAGCTTCATTCTGGGTGCCGAAGCGCTTCGCAG
>Ga0068856_100002156_pt1 | contig 20390 bp, 22 predicted proteins | sample KBSCornC62_FD_66595 | JGI IMG/M metagenome (GOLD analysis project Ga0068856, IMG submission 66595) | Corn rhizosphere microbial communities from Kellogg Biological Station, Michigan, USA - KBS Corn C6-2 | ecosystem: Host-associated > Plants > Roots > Rhizosphere > Soil ... | reverse complement strand
CAGCAGAACAAGAAATCGCCGAGCAAGCGCGGCATGCACCGCGCCCACGATTTCCTTGGCAAGCCGCCGCTCGCAGTCGAGCCGGTGAGCGGCGAGGTGCATCTGCGCCACCACATCAGCCCGAGCGGCTATTACCGCGGCAAGAAGGTCGTTCGCACCAAGGCCGACGAGTAACGCGCGAGCGTTACGCATGGAGGCGGGCGCTGCGATCACCGTGGCGGTCGATGCGATGGGCGGCGATCACGGCCCGCTCGTCACCGTTCCGGCTGCGCTCGCGTTCCTCGAAGCGAGGCCCGGCGCGCGGGTCGTGCTCGTCGGCCAGCAGCCGGCGCTCGACGCGGCGATCGCGAAGTCGCGCGGGCAACTGCGTGAGCGGATCAGTCTCGTCGCGGCAAGCGAGGTCGTCGAGATGCACGAGCCGCCGGCCGACGCGCTCCGTCGCAAGAAGGATTCGTCGATGCGCGTCGCGATCAACCTCGTGAAGGAGGGCGCGGCGCACGCATGCGTATCGGCAGGCAACACCGGCGCGCTGATGGCGATCGCGCGGTTCGTGCTGAAAACGCTGCCGGGCATCGACCGGCCCGCAATCGCGTCGCAGCTTCCGACCCGCCACGGCGACACGCTCGTTCTCGATCTCGGCGCCAACGTCAACTGCACGCCACGGCAACTCGTGCAGTTCGCGGCGATGGGCAGTGCGCTGGTCTCCGCCATCGACGGGATCGAGCGCCCGACGATCGGCCTGCTCAACATCGGCGAGGAGGACATCAAGGGCAACGACGTCGTGAAGGAGGCCGCCGAGCTTCTCAAGGCGTCGTCGCTCAATTTCGTCGGCAACGTCGAGGGCGACGACATCTACATGGGAACGACCGACGTCGTCGTGTGCGACGGCTTCGTCGGCAACGTTTTGCTCAAGACGTCGGAGGGCCTCGCGCAGATGCTCTACGAATTCCTCAAGGCCGAGTTCACGCGCAACCTGCTGACGCGTCTCGCGGCCGGGATCGTGTATCCGGTGCTGATGTCGTTCAAGGGGCGCATCGATCCGCGCCGCTACAACGGCGCGACACTCGTCGGATTGCGAGGCGTCGTCGTGAAGAGCCACGGCGGCGCCGACGTTCTCGCGTTCACCGCCGCGCTGTCCCGTGCCTACGCCGAAGTCGAGCACACGGTGCTCGATCGGATCGCGCAGCGCATCGCCGAGATGCCCGGGCACGCGCAGCCCTCGCAGCGCGACGATCCCGGGCCGCTCCGCGCGCATGCGTAGCCGCATCGTCGGTACCGGCCGGTACCTGCCTTCGCGCATCCTCGGCAACGACGAGCTCGCGGAGCGCATCGATACGAGCGACGAATGGATCCGCACGCGCACGGGCATCCGGCAGCGGCACATGGCGGCCGAGAACGAGCAGACGTCGGACCTCGCGCTGCGCGCCGCGCAGGAGGCGCTGCGCGCCGCATCGCTTGCGCCCGGGGATCTCGATCTGATCGTCGTTGCGACGACGACGCCGGACGTCGTCTTTCCCTCGACGGCGTGCATCCTGCAAGCGAAGCTCGGCGCGCGCGGCGGTGCCGCGTTCGACGTGCAGGCGGTGTGCTCGGGCTTTGTCTACGCGCTGGCGATCGCCGATCGAATGCTCGCCGGCGGCCTTGCGCGCAACGCCCTCGTCGTCGGCGCCGAGATCTATTCGCGGATCCTCGACTGGAAGGACCGCGGCACGTGCGTGCTGTTCGGCGACGGCGCCGGCGCCGTGGTGCTGATGCCATCGCCGGAGCCGGGGATCCTGTCGGCGCATCTGCACGCCGACGGTCACTACAAGGACATCCTGTGCGTGCCCGGCCAGGTGAGGCAAGGCACCGTCAGCGGCGCACCGTTCGTGAAGATGGACGGACACGCGGTCTTCAAGTTCGCCGTGAAGGTGCTGGCCGACGTGGCCGAGGAAGCGCTCGCCGCCAATCGGATGACGACGCGCGACATCGACTGGCTGATCCCGCATCAGGCGAACGTGCGCATCATGGACGCAACGGCGCGCAAGCTCGGGCTTGCGAACGAGCGCGTGATCTCGACCGTCGACGCGCACGCGAATACGTCGGCTGCGTCGATTCCGCTCGCACTCGATGTGGCCGTGCGCGACGGCCGCATCCGCCGCGGTCAGCACCTGATGCTGCTCGGCGTCGGCGGCGGCTTCACGTGGGGCTCCGTGTTGGTACGCATGTGAAATTCCTATGACGATCGCTTTTGTTTTTCCCGGACAAGGGTCGCAGCAGGTCGGCATGATGGACGGCTTTCGCGACGACCCTGTCGTGCGCACGACGTTCGCCGAAGCATCCGAGGCGCTAGGCGAAGATCTGTGGCAACTCGTGCACGAGGGCCCGGCAGACGGGCTCAACCTCACGCGCAATACGCAGCCGGTGATGCTGACGGCCGGCGTCGCCGTCTGGCGCGCGTGGCAGGCCGCAGGCGGCGCGGCGCCGTCGTACGTGGCGGGACACAGCCTTGGCGAATACACGGCGCTCGTCGCAGCGGGCGCGCTCGCGTTTCGCGACGCGGTGCCGCTCGTTCGCTTTCGCGCCGAGGCGATGCAGGACGCGGTGGCGGCGGGCGTCGGCGCGATGGCGGCCATCATCGGCGCCGACGAAGCCGCGATCGCGGACGCGTGCCGCGAGGCCGCGCAGGGCGAAGTCGTCGAGGCGGTCAACTTCAATGCGCCGAACCAGATCGTGATCGCGGGCGATCGCAAGGCCGTCGAGCGGGCGATGGTCGCGGCGAAGGCGCGCGGCGCGAAGCGCGCACTGATGCTTCCGGTGTCGGCGCCGTTCCACAGCTCGCTGCTCGCTCCCGCGGCCGAACGTCTCGCGCTGCGTCTCGCGCACGTCGACATCGCCGTGCCGACGGTTCCCGTCGTGCATAACGTCGACGTGCAGACGCACGGAAGCGCGAACGAGATCCGCGGCGCGCTCGCGCGGCAGGCGGCGAATCCGGTGCGCTGGACCGGGACGGTCGCGTGGCTTGCCGACCACGGCGTGACGACGATCGTCGAATGCGGACCGGGGAAGGTGCTGGCGGGACTCGCGAGGCGAATCGACGAGCGCCTCGCCGCCTACGCGTTGATCGACAGCGCCGCGATCGCCGACGCGCACGCCGCGCTTGCGGCTTGAATCGATGGCGGAACGCGAGCTCGCAGGACAGGTCGCGCTCGTCACCGGAGCGACGCGCGGGATTGGCCGTGCCATTGCGGCCGCGCTCGCGGGCGCGGGCGCGCGCGTCGTCGGCACGGCCACGACGGAAGAGGGCGCGCAGGCGATCACCGAAGCGCTGCGGCCAATCGATGCAAGGTCGGAGGGCATGCGTCTCGACGTTCGCGAAAGCGCGGCGATCGAGGCCGCCGTGAAGGACATCGAGGCTCGGCACGGTGCCGTCACGGTCCTCGTCAACAACGCCGGCATCACGCGCGACAATCTGCTGCTCCGGATGAAGGACGACGACTGGGATGCGATCGTCGCGACCAACCTGACGCCTTCATACCGCCTCGCGAAGGCGGTGTTGCGCGGCATGATCAAAGCGCGCCGCGGACGCATCATCCAGATCGGATCGGTCGTCGGCAGCTCGGGCAACGCCGGGCAAGCCAATTACGCGGCCGCCAAGGCCGGATTGATCGGATTCACGAAGTCGCTCGCGCTCGAGGTCGCGAGCCGCGACATCACGGTGAACTGCGTCGCACCCGGCTTCATCGACACGGACATGACGCAGTCGATGGGTGAGCCGCAACGCAACGCGCTCCTCGCGCGCATCCCGCTCGGCCGCCTCGGCACGCCCGACGACGTCGCGAACGCCGTCCTGTTTCTCGCAAGCCCGCGCGCCGGGTACATTACCGGTGCGACGCTGCACGTGAACGGCGGCATGCTGATGCCCTGACGCGCGATCCGTTGCGCGCGGGCCTCTGGTAAAATCCGCCGGTTTGCTGACCCCTCGCAGGGGAGGAGATGCATGGATAACGTCGAACAGCGCGTCAAGAAGATCGTCGCGGAGCAACTGGGAGTCAACGAGGCCGAGATCAAGAACGAATCGTCGTTCGTCGACGATCTCGGCGCGGATTCGCTCGATACGGTCGAGCTCGTGATGGCGCTCGAAGAGGAATTCGAAACGGAGATTCCCGACGATGACGCCGAGAAGATCACCACGGTGCAGCAGGCGATCGATTACGTCAGCGCGCATCTGAAGAAGTAGCGCTTTGCCGGCGGGGCGTGTGAGCGCGCAGGGATGTCGCAGGCGCGGTCACCGGAGAGCGAAGCGCGAAGGACGTACACTGGACCGCCCCGCGCCCTGAGCGCCGCTGCTGCGGCGCCCGTGCGCCGCCCGCATTGCCGCACGGCGCAACCTTCGAAACCTCTTTAGCTCGCCATGTCACGTCGCGTTGTCGCCACCGGCCTCGGCATCGTTTCGCCTGTGGGAATCGGTGTCGAAGAGGCCTGGCCCACGATCCTGGCCGGCCGTTCCGGCGTCGGTCCGATCACGCGCTTCGACGCGAGCGCATTTCCGTCGCGCATCGCGGCCGAGGTGAAGAACTTCGACGTGTCGCGGTGGCTGTCGGGCAAGGAGGCGCGCCGCTACGACACGTTCATTCACTACGGACTCGTCGCGACGATGGAAGCGATCGGCGACGCGCGACTCGACGATTTCGCCGGCGACAGGGAGCGCTGCGGTGTCTGCATCGGCTCGGGCATCGGCGGGTTGCCGATGATCGAGGATACGCAGCGCGCCTACCTGCAGGGCGGGCCGCGCAAGATCTCGCCGTTCTTCGTTCCGGGATCGATCAGCAACATGGTCGCGGGGCTCGCCTCCATTCATTACGGATTCAAGGGACCGAACCTCGGTACGGTGAGCGCGTGCTCGACGGGCAATCACAGCATCGGCGAGGCGGCGCGGCTCATCAAGCACGGCGACGCCGACGTCATGGTCGCGGGCGGCGCCGAGGCGTGCGTCTCGCCGCTCGGCGTTGGTGGCTTTGCGGCGGCGCGCGCGTTGTCGACGCGTAACGACGAGCCGGCGACGGCGAGCCGTCCGTGGGACGTCGGCCGCGACGGATTCGTGCTGGGCGAAGGCGCCGGCGTCATCGTGCTCGAGGAGTACGAGCACGCGAAGGCGCGCGGCGCTAAGATCTATTGCGAAATCGTCGGTTACGGAATGAGCGCCGACGCGCACCACATCACGGCGCCGCCCGAAGACGGTGGGGGAGCGGCGCGCAGCATGCTGAACGCCCTGCGCGACGCGGGAGTCGCGCCGACCGACATCGACTACATCAACGCGCACGGCACGTCGACGCCGCTCGGCGACATCGCGGAGTGCATCGCCGTCAAGCGCGCGTTCGGCGAGCACGCGTACAGGCTCGCGGTGTCGTCGACGAAGTCGATGACGGGTCACCTGCTGGGCGCGGCGGCCGGCATCGAAGCGGTGTTCACCGTGCTCGCGATTCGCGACCAGGTCGCGCCGCCCACCGCGAACCTGGTCGAGATCGATCCGCAGTGCGACCTCGATTTCGTGCCGCAGCGCGCGCGGCCGATGCCGATCCGCATCGCGATCTCGAATTCGTTCGGCTTCGGCGGCACCAACGCCACGATCGCGTTTCGCGCGCTGCAAGTCTGAAATGAAACATCCCCCCACGCTCGCTTCGCTCGCTGCCCCCGGGGGGGCGGATCAGTCGGTCGGGGCGGCCCTTCCCGACTGATGGCGCTGATCGTCCAGAAATACGGCGGAACGTCGGTCGGCTCGATCGAGCGCATCCGCAACGTCGCGAAGCGCGTCGCGCGCTTTCACCGCGAAGGCCACCAGCTGGTCGTCGTCGTCTCGGCGATGGCCGGCGAGACCAATCGGCTGCTCGCGCTTGCGCGCGAGGTTTCGCCGAACCCCGAGCCGCGCGAGGTCGACGTGATTGCGGCCACCGGCGAGCAGGTCACGATCGGCCTTCTGGCCATTGCGCTGCACGAGCTCGGGATCAAGGCTCGCAGCTACACCGGCGCGCAGGTCCGCATCCTCACCGACAACGCGCACGGCAAGGCGCGCATCCTCGAGATCGACGAGGCGCGCGTGCGTAAGGATCTCGCGAATGGAACGGTCGTCGTCGTCGCCGGCTTCCAGGGCGTCGACTCGCATGGCAATGTGACAACACTGGGTCGCGGAGGGTCGGATACCTCGGGGGTCGCGCTGGCCGCCGCGCTCAAGGCCAACGAGTGCCAGATCTACACCGACGTCGACGGCGTCTATACGACCGATCCGCGGATCGTTCCCGAGGCGCGACGCCTCGACAAAATCACGTTCGAGGAGATGCTCGAGCTCGCGAGCCAGGGATCGAAGGTGCTGCAGATCCGCTCCGTCGAGTTCGCCGGGAAATACCTGGTGCGGCTGCGCGTGTTGTCGTCGTTCGAGGATGCGGAGAGCACGTCGACCGGCACGCTGATCACTTACGAGGAAGACGAGGACATGGAACAGGCGATCATCTCCGGCATCGCGTTCAATCGCGACGAGGCGAAGATCTCGGTGATGGGCGTCGAGGACCGTCCCGGCATCGCCTACGCGATCCTGGGGCCGATCGCCGCGGCGAACATCGACGTCGACATGATCGTCCAGAACATCGGCGCGTCGGGACACACCGATTTCTCGTTCACGGTGAACCGCAACGAGTATCGGAAGGCGCTGGAGGTGCTCGAAAGCGAGCGGACGAAGGGCCGGTTCGCCGCGCGCGAGATCATCGGTGACAACCGGATCGCCAAGGTCTCGGTCGTGGGCATCGGCATGCGCTCGCACGTCGGCCTCGCCTCGAAGATGTTCAAGGCGCTCGCGGACGAAGGCATCAACATCCAGATGATCTCGACGTCCGAGATCAAGATCGCGGTCGTGATCGACGAGAAGTATCTCGAGCTCTCGGTGCGCGTGCTGCACAAGGCGTTCGAGCTCGACAAGGCGCCGGAGCAGACGTAGGCGTGGTAATGTAGCAAGCGCGTGACGCGACGTCGCGCCACTTGGCTTCTGCCAAGCCAAGGTAGCAAAACGGAGACGTGGCCGAGAGGTCGAAGGCACTCCCCTGCTAAGGGAGCATGCGGCCAAAAAGCTGCATCAAGGGTTCGAATCCCTTCGTCTCCGCCATAGCGTGGTGTACGGACAGGACGAATGATGGTCCGTACTGAAGACAACCCGCGACTGATGGGTTGCAGGTACACGCAGATTGCGGCCGCAGCCCGGACTGGAACCGCCCGCCTCGAAAGAGCCATCCGCGCCGCAGCGATCCCCTGCCGCCGGCGCATCGTCTTCGGAAGTTCTTAAGCATTTTTTAAAGGATTCGCCTCGCGCAGGCGCGGATACTGTGCGCATAGCCATCACCGGTAAGCAGCGACCGGCGCGAAGGCAGGAGGGGATCATGAGACGCACCTCGGCTTGTTCGCAGTCTTCGTTCTGGCAACCCCGGGCGTTTGCGCAGACGACCGCCGGTTCGTCGGCCACGATCGTCGTCCCCGTGATCGCGCAGACGTCGAGCTTCAGCTCGGAAGTCACCGTGTACAACCCGAACGTCTCGTCGATCACCATCGACCCGGTGTTCTACGACGCGCAGAACACGGCGTCACCGGGTCCCAAGGCCTGTACGTCGCTGTCGGTCGGTGCGAACGTCAGCAAGGCGTTCACCGTCGCCGCGCAGTGCGCGCTGCCGTCGGGCTCCAACTTCGGCCTGGTCGTATTGACCGAGACAACGGGGACGAACCGCTTCTACGGTTATGCCCGCACCCAGACGCCACAGGGCGTTGGCTTCTCCACCGAAGGCTTCCCGATCGAAAACTTCAACGACCAGCTTCAGCACGCGACGGGGCTGAAGCGGGTGGCAGCGTCGGGCGGACTGCCGGCCTATCAGACGAACTGCTTCGTGGCGACGCTGGGAGATGCGGTGAACTATGAGCTGCGCCTGTTCGACGGCGGCACGCACACGCAGCTTGGATCGACGTTGTCGGCTTCGCTCGGCGCGTTTCAGCAGTACCGTTACCTGGACGTGTTCGCTGCCGCCGGCGTGGCGGCGGGAAACAAGACGAACGTGCGCGCGCAGTTCACGAACCTGACGGGCGCGAACAAGAAGCTGATCGGGTTCTGCACCGTGCAGGAGAACACGAGCTTCAGCGCCGACTTTCGGATCGCGAAGAGTTACGGCGGGACGCCGCAGAACGCGTTCGTGCAGGGCGGCAACGCGTTCGGCACCACCGCGGTGATCGGCACCACCGACAACCAGCCAGTCACGGTGCTCGTAGTAACGCGCCCGCATTTCGGCTTACGTCGGCAACCGACGAAAATGGCAATGCGAGCATGAACGTGATCGGAGGCTTCGTTGGCAACGTCATCGACGCCGGCGCGGTCGCGGCAACGATAGCGGGAGGGGGAATAGTGCGCGGGTCTGACAACGGTCTCGTCGGCAATCACGTCGCAGCAAGTTTCGGAACGATCGGCGGCGGGGCGGCCAATACGGTCACCACGGCGGCGGGAACCATTGCAGGTGGTTACGGCAATGCAGCGGGTCCTGAGGCAGCCGTCTCCGGAGGCAGCGGGAATACGGCGAGCGGTAGCGACTCAACCGTCGCTGGTGGCCTCAACAACACGGCGAGTGGCTCATACGCGTTCGTTGCAGGCGGTGCGATCAACACCGCAAGTGGCAATGAAAGCTTCGCCGCCGGCATCAACGTCCTGGCCGATGAGCCCCAATGCGCCGTCTTTGGCTTCTTCGCGAGCGACGGCGCCGCAAACTGCAAAGGCGTCGGCAACATCATTCGCCTCATGGCCAACCACGGTTTCAGCGTCGACTGGGGTCCGGCGACCGGCAACGGCGGCGGCACGTGGTGGGTCGAGATCAACGACATCACGCCGTGCAGGCCGATCAATACGTATACGAACGCGTATCTGTCGTGCAGCGGCGTCTGGACCAGCAACTCCGCCGAAACAGGAAGGAGCACTTCGCCGCGATCGATCCGGTCTCGGTGCTGAAGAAGGTCGTGGCGTTACCCGTTACGCAGTGGAACTACAAGGCGGAGCCCGGGGTTCTGAGAATAGGACCCATGGCGCAGGACTTCTACGCAGCGTTCGGGGTCGGGCAGGACAATCTGACGATCGCCCAGACCGACGAGGCCGGCGTGGCATTTGCGGCGATCCAGGGCTCGAGCCAGGTCATGCGGAAAAGGACGCGATGATCGAGGCGCAGCAGCGCGCGATCACCGAACAGCAGCATGAAATTGCTCGACAGCGAAGCGATGTCGAAGATCTTCGCGAAGAACTGCACGCAGTGCAGCGCGCGGTGGCGCAGCTCACGAGAGGCGCGGCTGTGGCCATGCGGGCGACGCCCTGAAGCGCTGTCGAGATTCGGAAGCCTTTGACGCTGCATTCCTACCGGCTCGTCATCGCGATCGAGGAGACCGCGAATGCGAATATTCCCACCCGGGAAGCGGAATTGTCCTATCGAACACCCGACCCTCGTGCGCGATAGTGTCGCCGTGCAGATCGCACGAATCATCGAGGCGGGCATCATGGACTATTACGAATTGATCGATCGACTGGAACGACTGCCGGTCAATGAAGTGACCCGAGCCGTTGCCGGCAGGGACGTCGTAGCGACGCAGCCAAACGGCGACCGGATTACGCATGTTCTCGCGTACCTGGAGCAGCTCGCCGGCAAGTGGGTACGGCGACGCGCCGTGACCGAAGACGAAATCACGGGAATTGCCGCGGACGACCGTTGTGCCGACGAGCTGCTCGAGGGGATCGCGGATGCCAACGTCGCGTTTCGCTTCGTACCCGACTGGGCGGACGAACCGGTCGAGCGCGCGGCCTAAATCGCCTGTTCCTGCATCGCGAAGCGCCCACGCGTATCGAACGGCCGAAGGCCGTTCGGCGTCAGGGACCGGGGGTCGGCGCTTTCCTACAACGTTGCAGCATGGCGGCCGATTGTCCAACATGGCCGCGCTGGGGAGACTTGGCCCACCCCCGGTTCATTCCTGCATCGACCCCGTGGCCAGCATTCTCCTCGTCGAAGACAACCGCGACGTCGCTGACATGATGGCGCTCGCGCTCGAGCTCGAAGGACACGACGTCCACGTCGCTTACGATGGCGCGGCCGGGCTGCGACAGGCGGCTCGTATGGAACCGGATGTCGCGGTCCTCGACATCGGCCTTCCCAGGCTGGACGGCGTCGAGCTCGCCCACGCGCTGCGGCAGATGCACGGCAACGCTGTCACGCTCATCGCCTGCACCGGCATCGCGGAAGCCCTTCCCGGCGCCCGCGTGGCCAATGCAGGCTTCGATCACGTCTTCGTCAAGCCCGTGTCGATCGACACGCTCCTTTCTGCTGTCGGCGAAGCGCTGCCGCAACGTGACAGAGCGGCGTCTGCCGGCCGGAGCCGGCCGGGCTCCGGGCAGGGGCCCCTGGGCTGCATGGCAAGGCGCAGCGCTCCGTAGACCGCCTCAACTCCCGACGAAACGCCGTACTCGCGCCGTCCGTCCGTCCGCGGGGCCCGTCTGCGCCCCTGGCACCGTTCCTGCTCGCCGGGTTTCCGAACAACCCTCGAGGAGCTTCGACTGGAAGCGCTGAATAGACGAGTCGCGCCGTTGCGCCGGCTTGCCGATGTCGTGAGATCGCTGGGCATACGCGCCCGGCTTGTCGCGCTCGTGCTGGTCGTCGCTCTTCCGTTCGCCTGCTACGTCGTTTTCGAGGCGATCGCGGCCGCGAAGGACGTGAAGCGCGAGGTCGGCCTTCGCAACGAGGCGTTGGCGAGCGTCATCGCTGCCCGCCTCGACGATCACGTCGGCGACGTCAACCAGCTTCTCGCGACGCTGAGCCATATCGTATCGTCCGAAGCCGACCAGGCACCGACGAACGATCGGCTCCTCGGCGACGTCAAGGCCGACGCGCCGGCGTTCGTACGCAACCTCGTCGTGTTCGACCTGGACGGCACTTGCGTCGGCACCACCGATTTCGTGACGCGAGGCATCAACGTCAGCGACCGCCGATTCTTCCAGCAAAGCGTGCGCATGCGCCAATTGGCGATCGACGGACCCATCGCTGCGCGCGGGACCGGCGAGACGGTTGTCGTGCTGGCGCGCCCGATCGAGCGGCAGGGCAAGGTCACCGGCGTCATTGCCGCGTCCGTCGCGATCTCGCACCTCGATCAATTGCTCGACGTCAAGGGCGTGCTGCCCGCAGGCGCCGTCGTCGTCGTCACGACGCGTAGCGGCGTCGTGCTGAAGCAGGTCGGAACGTCGGGCGCAAGCAGCCGCGCCTTCGCGCCGGACGAAGTCGCCGCGCTTGCGCAAGCACGAAGCGGCAACTTCGACAGCGCATCACTCGACGGCGTTGCCCGCGCGTTCGGATTCGCGCAGACAGGCAGGGCGCCGTGGGTGATCGCCGTCGGCATGCGGGAAGCGACGGCAACCGCTCCGGTATGGGAACGGCTTCGGCGCAGCCTCGCCATCGGCGGCTGTACGCTGTTCGTGGCGCTGCTGATCGCCACGCTGATCGGACGCGACATCTCGGGCCCGATCGCGCGACTGACCGACGATGCGCGGCGCCTCGGCCTCGGCCAGTTGTCCCACCGCCCGACGATTCGCCGCAACGACGAGATCGGCCTGCTCGGACGCACGCTCGATGCGATGGCGGTCGAGATCGAGCATCAGACGCTGCGCCTCGCGCGAAACGAGCGCGAGCTGCGCCTGCTCACCGACAACCTGCCCGCATTGATCGTCTGTCTCGACCGCGACGCACGCTACTCGTTCGTCAACGCCTATGCGGCGCGGCTTTTCGGCAACGATCCGGCGAACATCGTCGGCCGCTCGATCCGTGACGTGCGCGGAGAATTCGCGTGGACCGAGCTCGAGCCGCACTTCCGGCGCACGCTCGCCGGCGAGACCGAGCGCTTCACCCATCGCTATCCGACGGCCGCCGGCGAGCGCGAGTTCGCGATCACGTACCTTCCCGTTCGCGACGACAGCGGCGAGGTAAACCTGATTTACGTGCTCGGTTTCGACCTCACCGAGCGCCGCGTCCTCGAGGCGAAGCTCGAGCGGATGGCGCAGTTCGATCAGCTTACGGAGCTTCCGAACCGCTACCTGCTGCAGGATCGGCTCGCGCAGCTTTGTCATCGCAGCAGCCGCGACGGCACCCGGCTTGCGCTGCTTTACCTCGATCTCGACGGGTTCAAGCCGATCAACGACCGCCACGGCCACGCGGCAGGCGACCACCTGCTGCGCACGATCGCCGCACGGCTTCTGGACTCGGTGCGGAAGAGCGACACCGTCGCGCGGCTCGGCGGCGACGAGTTCGTGATCGTCGTCGACGGCTTTCTGTCGTTCGCGCAGCTTCACGCGCTCGCGCGGAAGATCGTCGAGGTCGTCGGCGAGCCCGTCGAATGGCGCGATGCAACGCTGTCATGCTCGGTCAGCATCGGCGTCGCCGCCTATCCGCCGGCGGTGTCCTGGGAAGCGCTGATCGACGCCGCCGACCGGGCGATGTACCAGGCGAAAGCGAAAGGGCGCGGCGCGATCGTCGTCGCACCTCTTCGCCACGAGCCGGCGAATACCGCCGCCGCCTGATCGCTCCTATTCCTTGCGCAAGCGCCGAAACGCGGCGAAGTGCCGGATCGCTTCCTGCGCGAGTCCCGCGGCTTCGCACAAAAGCGCGAGATTGTAGTGCGCCTGCGCGTTGTTCGGATCGACCTCGAGTGTCCGGCGGTACATCTGCAACGCTTCGCGCGGACGCTTCATGTCCTCGAGCAGAAGTGCGAGATTGAACAGCAGCGTCTCGTCCCGCGAGACGTGCAGCAGGCCCGCACGGTACGCGGCTTCCGCGTCGGCGTAGCGATCGCGCTCGTGGAGCAGCCGCCCGAGGTTGATGTACGCGTCGACGTACGCGCGGTCCGCTGCAATCGCCTGTCGATACAGCTCGCACGCCTTCTCGGGCTGCGCCTCCTCGAGCTCGGTCGCGCGTTCGAACAACGTGCGTGCGGATTCGACGGGCTGCCCCGGCAAATCGAGAAACGACAGGCGACCCTGCGGCGCCTCGACCTGAAAGCGAAGGAGATACTGTCCGTCGTCGGGCTGCCAGGCGTGCGCGCCATTGCGCACGACGACCGCATCGCCCATGGCCTCGACGCGCAATCCGGAGAGCGGCACCTCGGGCGGAAGTTGCGTGCGGAGGCGCCGCAGCGAGCGCAGAATACGCGTCGTCGGCAGCTTCGCCGCGACGAGCGCCTGCGCCGCGCGCAGCACGACGAGATCCTGGAACGAAAAGCGATACTCGCGCCGCGAACCGCGGCTCGGCGACACGAAGCCGGCGTCGATCAGGCCGCGAACGATCGAGCGCGGAAGCCCGAGCAGCCGTCCCACGTCCTGCATTGAATAGCCTTCGCTCAAGAATGCGTTCCGCGCGAGCCGCGAAGGAGCGCCGGCCGCGGCCGCTCCTGCGCATGGCGCCGATCTCGTGATCCTGGACGCGCTCATTGTAGGCGGCGGTCCGGCGGTCTTGATCGCCGCCGTCTATCTCGCGCGCTTCCGGCGCAGCGTCGTCGTCGACGCGAACGCCAGCCGGGCGTCGCTGGCGAGCGCCGCGACGACGCGCTCGCAGCACGCTGCCGCACGCAAGCCTTCGAGGCGCGTGCCCTCGTGCTTGCAACCGGCGTCGTCGATGTCGAGCCGCCGCTACCGGATCGGCGCGATGCGATTCGCGAGCGCCTGATCCGGCACTGTCCGATCTGCGACGGCTACGAGGTGCACGGACAGCGGGTCGCGGTCATCGGCCAGGCTGCAAAAGGCGTTGGCGAAGCATGTTTCGCTCCGGCCACCGACGCGCTCGCGCTGTTCGACGGTACGATCGTCACGGACCGCCATCAGCGATCCACAACAAGTCTGATCCGAAAACGCAAAATCGGCTGTCAGCCGGGCGGGATCCGCACGCCAACCTCAGGCGCAACGGCCACAGGCGTCACGGCCATAGGTGCCACCGCCGCATGCGACTCCATCAGGTGGCGCACCTGGCTGCCGACCGAGCCAAGGCCGAACGTCGACAGCACGCCCGTCGCCGGCGCGTCGACGATCACGTGGCGGCATCCGCGCTCCTCGGCGAACTGGACGATCGCCTCCGCCGGATGTCCGACGAGGACGTGGTCCTCGTGCGGCACGCCCGCCTCGTCGAGCATCCGCACTGCCGGCTCCAGTACGCGCACGCCACTTTCCTGATGGAACGCCCGGAGGTCGTTGCGGTTGAAGAACTGCGACACGTGCTTCGGCAGCGGCCGCTGCACGTTGACGAGCTGGATGTGGGCCGACGGGTCGCTGCGGTAAAGGGCGATCGCCTGCGACGCGGCCCACGTCGCATCGGTTGCGCTTACGATCGGAACGACGATGTCGTCCATGGTCTTCTCCCTGTCAGGCCACATGCCCGGCATGCGACGCGTCGGACGCCTCGTCGGCCGGCGGCGCGTGCTTGCGGCGCGCCAGAAGCTTGCCGGCGACGATGACGAACGCGGCGCCGACGATCGGTGCCAGCAATTCCAGGAAATGCACGTGCGAATCGACGTACGTCTTGACGGCGGGATCGCCGACGGCCATGTCGCCCGCGACGTAGCCGAGCAGCCCCGCGCCGATCACGACGAACGAGGGGAATCGCTCCATCAGCTTCACGAGCATGGCGCTGCCGAAGAGGATCAGCGGCATCGTGATCAGCAAGCCCAGGAACAGCATGCCGAGGTGACCTTGCGCGGCGCCCGCCATGCCGAGCACGTTGTCGAGGCTCATCACGATGTCGGCGATGATGATCGTCTTCACGGCGCCCCAGAAATGCGAGCTCTCCGTGACGTCGCCGCCCTCGTCCTCGGGAAGCAACAGCTTGACGCCGATCCAGAGCAACAGCACGCAGCCGACGAGCTGGATGTACGGCAGCGTCATCAGCAGCGCTGCGCACGAGGTCAGCAGCGTCATCAGCACGACGATCCCGGCGGTGCCGACGATGAACGCCTTGCGCTGATCGCGCGGCGCCAGCGAGCGGCACGCGAGCGCGATGACGACCGCGTTGTCGCCGGACAGCACGATGTTGATCACCGCGATCTTGACGAGCGCAAGCCAGGTGGCGGGATCGGTCAGGACGGCGAACATCGGTCGGGCACTCCTCGATCACGTCGATCGGAGTACCTGAGGCTACGTCCCGCGTCTTACCTGCTCCTGTCGCGGCGGTTACGTTCGGCTTTCGCGTTCCTTGCGCGAAGCTTTCACCGGGATTACGGGAACCTTACAACCGTCAGTCGACGGGAAACGAAACGGTGAAGACGTTGCCGATACCGTCCGCATCCTCGGCGAGCGAAATTCTGGCGTCATGCAGCTTCGCGATTTCCTGCACGATCGCAAGCCCGAGACCGCTGCCGTCGGCATGCGTGCCGAGGAGGCGATGGAAGCGCTCGAAGATGCGCTCGCGCTCGGCGACGGGAATGACCGGACTGTCGTCGCTGACGGAAAGGCGCGGCGGGTCGGCAGCGACCCGCACGGTCACGCGGCCGCCCGGGCGGCTGTAGCGGATCGCGTTGTCGAGCAGGTTGTTGATGAGCTCGGCGAGGCGCGGCGGGTCACCGCGAATCGTCGCGTGCGCTTCGTCGCCTTCGAAGCCCAGGTCGACGTTCTTGCGAAACGCTTCGGGAACCCATTCCATCGTGACGTCGAACGCCAGCTTCGACAGGTCGAGCCGCGCGAGCTCGAGCTTGCGCACCGTCGTCGGCTCGTTCCGCGCGAGCGACAGCAATTGCGCGACGAGGCGCGACATTCGCTCGACGCCGGTGTACAGATGCGCGATCGATTGCTTCGCCAGCGCCGGATCGTCTTCGCGAAGCGCGACCTCGACGTGCGCCTTGAGGCCGGCGACCGGCGTGCGCAACTGGTGCGCGGCATCGGCGATGAAGCGGCTCTGGTAGGTGAGGATTTCCTCGAGCCGCGCCATCAGGTCGTTGATCGCGGCGATCAACGGCTGCACTTCGCCGGGGACGCCCGGAACGCGCACGGCGGAAAGGTCGAGGTGCGACCGCGCGGCGATCGCGCGTTGCAGATGCGACAGCGGCGCGAGGCCGCGCGCGACGCCCGCCCACAGGGCGACGCCCGCGATGACGATGAGTAAAAGTTGCGGCAGGATCACGCCGATCATGATCGCGTCGACGAGGTCGCCGCGCTTGACGCGCGTTTCGGCAACGTCGACGGTGATGCCGCCCGGTGCGGGCGCCCGCACGACGCGAATCGGCGCCCCGGCGAGCTCGGCATCGTAGAACGCCGGCCCCGTGGCCGTGCGTGGCGGCGGCGCGACGTCGGCGTCGCCGGCGATGCGCGTCCCGTCGGCTGTGCGTACCGCGTAGTGGACCTCGTCGTACTGGTCGAGCAGCAACGTGCGTTCCGCATCCTTCTCGAGGTCGAATGCGGGCTTGCCGTTACCGGCGTTCACGTGCAGCGTCAGCTCGCGCGCGATCTCGAGCAGCTCGCCGTCGTAGACATGGTCGGCGAGCCGGCGCGCGACGACGTAGCTGCCCAGCGCATCGACGAGGAGGAGCAGCGTCAGCGGAACGAGGAGCCAGGAGAGCAGCCGGCTGCGCAGCGTTGCGCTTGCGACGCTTGTCTGATCCCCCCACGCTCGCGGCTCCGCCGCTTCGCTGCTCCCCGAGGGGGTGCAATTCGAGCTTTGAGGCGGCTCTGCAGCTCTCATCCCGCCTTGTCGAGCAGGTAGCCCATCCCGCGCACCGTGCGGATCTCGACGCCGAACGGCTCGAGCTTGCGACGCAGGCGGTGCACGTACACCTCGATCGCGTTGCTGCCGACGTCGTCGCCGAACCCGAACAGGTGGTCGATCATCTGCTCCTTGCTCACGACGCGGCCCTGGCGCGCGAGAAACAGCTCGATCAGCGCCAGCTCGCGCGCGGACGTCTCGATCGGCTGGTCGTCGTGGAAGAGCCGGCGCGCCGCGACGTCGAGCCGCAGCCGCCCGTGTACGAGGCTCGCGCCCGGCATGCTCTGGCCGCGGCGGATCAGCGCGCGCACGCGGGCCTCGAACTCGGGCAGGTCGAACGGCTTCGTCATGTAGTCGTCCGCGCCGGAGTCGAGCCCGAGCACGCGATCGTCGAGCGTGTCGCGCGCGGTGAGAATCAGGACCGGCGTCTGCACGCGTCGGTCGCGCAAGCGCCGCAGCACGGCGAGCCCGTCGAGCCTCGGCAGTGCGATGTCGAGAACGACCAGGTCGTATGTCGTCGCCGCGAGCGCATCGTTCGCGGCCACGCCGTCGCCGACGAGGTCGACGGCGTACGCCGACTGGTTCAGCGCGCGCGTCAGCGCGGCCGCGAGCACGGAGTCGTCTTCGACGACGAGGATGCGCATGGAGTAGAGGATAGCGGATAGAGGATGTCCGAATCGCGTCGCCTCTGATACATTGCGGCACCCATGAGCGTGCCGGGCCGTCCCAAGCGCGAATCAGCCCCGAAGCGCGCAGCGCGAAGGGTGATCCATTGACCAGTGCGGTCCAGCATCGTCCGCTGTCGGCGAGCGATCTCCAGGCGATCCTCGACGTCACGAAAGCGCTGGCCGAGCCGTTCGACCTGACCACGATGCTGGGCGAGGTCGTCGCCGCCGCGAAGCAGGTGCTGCAGGCCGAGCGCGGCTCGGTGTGGCTTTACGACGAGCCGAACGGCGAGCTGGTCCTCGAGGTCGCGACCGGCATCAAGCCGGTGCGCGTGCCGTGGCAGTCGGGACTCGTCGGCGCGTGCGCGCGCTCGCGCCGCATCATCAACGTCCCCGACTGCTATGCCGACACGCGGTTCGACCCGACCGTCGACAAGGCATCCGGCTACCGGACGCACTGCATGCTGACGCTGCCCCTTGTCGACCACAAGAACGTCCTCGTCGGCGTCATGCAGGTGCTGAACAAGATCGGCGGCGTCTTCGATGCCGACGACGAAGCTCTGGCCACGGCGCTCGCCGCCCAATGCGCGGTCGCGCTGCAGCGCGTCCGGATGACGAGCGCGCTGATTGAAGGCGAGAAGATGCGTCAGGCGCTCGAGATGGCGCGCGAAGTGCAGATGAGCACGCTTCCCGGGACGATGCCTACCGTCGCCGGCTACGACGTCGGCGCGACCTTCCTTCCGGCCGACCTGACCGGCGGCGATACCTATGACGTCGCGATGCTCGACCAGGGCCTTCTCGTCGTCCTCGGCGACGCGACCGGCCACGGCATCGCGCCCGCGCTTTCCGTCACGCAAATGCAGGCGATGCTGCGAATGGCGTTTCGCCTCGGCGCCGACCTCGAGACGGCGTACCTTCAGCTCAACAACCGGCTCGCCGATACGCTGGCGGCCGACCGCTTCATCACCGCATTCATCGGCCTGCTCGATCCGCGCAGCCACCAGCTCAAGTTCCATAGCGGGGGCCAGGGGCCGATCCTGCGCTATCGCGCCGCTTCGGGCGACTTCGAGCGCTTCAGGCCGACGAGCTTTCCGCTCGGCGCGATGCAGATCCGGGCGCTGCGCGACGGCGTATCGGTCACAATGCAGCCCGGCGACATCCTCGTGCTCGTTTCCGACGGCATCTACGAGCAGGAGAATGCGGACGGCGAGCCGTTCGGCGAGACGCGCGTGACGTCGATCGTCGCCGCCCATCGCGACGAATCGGCCACGGCGCTGCTTGCGCGCATCGTCGCCGCGGTTCGTGGCTTCGCCGCCGGAGCGCCGCAGGCGGACGACATGACGATCGTGCTGCTGAAGCGCGACGCGCCAGGTCTCGCGCAGACGTTCGAGCGGCGGATCGACGCGATCGGCGCGATGGTGGCGTTCACCGACGATGCGTTCGAGCGCCTCGCGATCGACACGCGGCTGCGCACGCGGGTGGACCTGGCAGTGGAAGAGTTGTTCACGAACATGGTGAAATATGGTCGCGGCAGCCGCGCGGCGGTGACGCTCGGGCTGCAGGCGGTCGACGGCGGCGTCGAGGTGACGCTGATCGATCGCGATGTCGAGCCGTTCGACATCACGCGCGCGCCGGACGTCGACATCGGCAAGCCGATCGAGGAGCGCGAGCCGGGCGGGCTCGGCTTGCACCTCGTGAAGCGGCTGGCGGACGGCGTCGACTACGACTACGTGCCGCAAACGCGGGAGAGCCGGACCACGCTACGGTTCACCGTGGCCGGTCTCGACGAGGGACGCCGGGGCAGTCAGGGAAGGGGGAGCCATGCTGTCGATTGAAAAGGGGGAGGACGGCAACGTCGTCATCGCGGGACGCCTCGACGCGGCGGAAGCGGCGTCCGCGCAGACGTTTCTCGATCGCATCGACGGCACGGTGACGCTCGATTGCGCCGGCCTCGACTACATCTCGAGCGCGGGGCTCGGCGTGCTGCTCAAGACCCAGAAACGGCTGCTTGCGGCGAACGGCAAGCTGCGTCTCGCGGGCCTGCGGCCCCACCTGCTCGACATCTTCACGTACTCCGGCTTCGACCAGCTTTTCGAGATCGACCGGGCGTCGTAGCCGCGCGAGCCAACTTTCCGATGGCTCGCGTGTAATTGTGGACAACGACGTCGATCAGGCGCTGGTCGAGCGGTTCCGGAATGGAGACCGCGACGCATTCACCGCGCTGATGGTCCGGTACCAGCGGCCGATCTACAACGCCGCGTTCTGGATCGTCAGGAGCGCCGACGACGCCCGGGACATTGCGCAGTCGGTCTTTCTCAAGGTTGCCGAGCATCTCGATGAATACGATCCGCATCACCGCTTCTTCAGCTGGATCTACCGGATCGCGGTCAACGAGTCGCTCAACCTGCTGCGTCGCAATGGGCATGAAGAGCCGCTGGACGACGAGATCGAACTGCCGGGAGGAGCCGACGACCCGGAGGTCCAGGTCCGCGATGCCGAGCGGTCGCGACACATCCAGCGGGCGCTGCTGACGATGTCGCCGATGGATCGGACCGTCATCGTGCTGCGCCACTTTTCCGAATGCAGCTACCAGGAGATCGCGAGGATCCTGGACGTCGACGAGAAGACGGTGAAGTCACGGCTTTTCGAGGCGCGCCAGCGATTGCGCGAACTGCTGAAGGCATATCGACCGGATTGACCATGAACCGACGCATGGACGAGTTGATGCAGAGCGTCCTCGATGGCGAGGCGACGCCAGAGGACGCCAACGAGCTCGATCGGCGGCTCGCCGCGGACGCGACGGCGCGCGCCCGATTCGACGAGCTTGGCCGACTGTTCGAGGGCCTGCGCGGTGTCCCGAAGGCGCACCCGCCGGAGGGCCTCGTTGCATCGGTTTTGGCGAATATTCCGCAAAATACGGTTTCGGCCGCGGACGACGACCAACCATTCGTCGCATCGGGTGTAATTA
>Ga0068856_100002150_pt1 | contig 20432 bp, 23 predicted proteins | sample KBSCornC62_FD_66595 | JGI IMG/M metagenome (GOLD analysis project Ga0068856, IMG submission 66595) | Corn rhizosphere microbial communities from Kellogg Biological Station, Michigan, USA - KBS Corn C6-2 | ecosystem: Host-associated > Plants > Roots > Rhizosphere > Soil ... | reverse complement strand
AACACCACACTCTCCAGCGGTGAATCTGCAATGATCGTGCGCCGCAGAAATTCGAGATACGCGGCATCTTTGATTCCACCAAATGAAGAGGTCCAATTGCGCGGAATGACCGGGTAGGCTTTGCGGAAGCAATCCAACAGCACCAATTGAAACCCGAACAAGCTCGGGAATGCCTGCAATTCGATCAAACGGGGAACCAACCGATCGCCTTCGGCGCAAATTGCGAAATCGACCACATGAAAACTTGGGTGTGCTGATTCGTTAGGCACTTCGAACTCCTTCGGAACCGCGACCGCGGAATGCCTGACAAAGGCCGGGGTGCGCGTCGCGGCGACAATTTCATTCGCGGCGCGCGTGATTTCATCCGTGAACTCGCGCGTTAGAAAAATCGGTGTCTCGGAGATCCGGAAATCCGCTGGCCATTTCTCGGTTTCATTTACGCAGTGCACCAGCGCGTCGTATTTGTTCGACGTGAAAGCCGCGTTGAAGGCAGCGCGAAGCTTCGGATCCACAATAATGATTCAGACAAAGGCTACTCGCCGTTCGTCTGCTCAATCACGCTGTTGATGTGAATCGGGCCAAGAATAGCAGTGGTGCCCTCATCATCGTACACGACAACGCGATTACCGCGTGGAGAAATGTGAGCGTGATCCGGCGTCGCCACTGAATATTCGTGACCATCAGATGTCCGAACGGCGAATGGAACGAACGGTACACGGTGCAAACGTTTTCTGATCTCGTCGATCACGGCAGTATTATATCAAAAACTTCCCTTCCCGCATCACCTGCTGGCCGTTGAACCAGATGTCGAAATCGCGGCCGACGCAGTCGATGTGCGTTTTGGAAGTCCAGTTTGCGCCGGTGTGTTCGGCGTAGGGATGGCCAAACGCGATGTGGACTCCGGGAATTTTTTCGTCCTGTAAAATATGCCCGATGACGTGCGTGCAGGCGATATTGGTGCCGATCGCAAATTCGCCGACTCGGTCGCTGTTTTCGTCCGTGTTCGTATAAGCACGAAATTCGTCGCGTAAATCTTTGTTTTCCGAATGGAGCGCTCGAATACGATTATTTTCCACCTCAATCGTGAGCGGATTCGATTGGAGATCACCAAAGCGTTCGCACAAGTAATCACCGACCACGCCGTCCACTACAAAGACGCCGTTGGTGTTCATGGGCGTGGTAAAAATTTCTCCTCCGGGCAGATTACCCCATTTATCCCGTGCAATAATTCCGCTGGTTTTCAGCCACTTAAGTTTCGGCGAGAGCTCCGCTACGAACTCGGTGCCGTGGGGCGTCTTACAGGTGATGCGATCGACCTGACGCGCGTGCTCGACCAAGCGCTGGCTTAGCTTGTCGACTGCGCAAAAGTCGGCGCGCATGCCTTCGAGCATAATCTGGTGATTGATATTCACCATGTGGGCGTGTCGAATGTGGTGATGATTTACCACGGTGGTCATCTCGGTGCGCGAGCCGAGTTCACGCGGCTGCGTCTGCGCGGCAAAGATGGAGACCTGTGACAACGCGAGATCATCGAGAATAATTTCCGGCATGTACTTGAGCGGCCGCGGCGCATGATGCTCGAGCACGAAGAGGCTGTAATCTGAACCGACGCGCTCGACCTCTTTTTGGAGTGCCGCTGCAATCTGGCGCGTGGCGGTGTCGGTGATAATGGTGATCCGTTCCTCCGGTTTCAATCGAAGACACACCTCGACCGCGTTGCGGGCGCCCGGGACGAGCTCCGGGTCAATTGGGTGGAGATAAGTGCGGTCTGGCATACCTGAAAGTTGAGAGATTTACTCGGAAACCAATCGCAGGCAAACTCTGCGGTCGATTGGGTGGCGTGATCTCGAGAAAGTCTCGTTTCGCCAGCTTCTCAGGCCGAAATGTCCAAACCTTCGTACGTTTCGCTTACAATGTGATCGACGACGGCCTTCACGTCGTGCGTGCGTTCCCATACCATCAGTTGCCGGTCCGCGCCGGTGCCTTCGCGCATGATCCGTTCGATGTGCTCGATCTCGCGCTCGTTGCCCAGTTCCTGCACTTCTTTGCTGACGAATTCGAGCATCTCTTCGAGCAAGTCGCGCTCCTCCGCTTCGCATTTACGACCGAAGTCGATCAGCTTGCCGTCGAGCCCATAGCGCGCGGCTCGCCAGCGGTTTTCCTCGATCAAGCGCCGGGAATAGTTTCGAAATGTGATGTTCTGTTTACGCAGCTTGTGCAGCTTGACCACAATGGTCTGCATCAACGCTGCCAGCGCGATTGTATCATCCACGCGAGATTGCGCGTCGCAGATGCGGAATTCAATGGTGTCGAAAAACGGATGCAGCCGGATGTCCCACCAAATCTTCTTCGCGTTATCAATGCAGCCGGTGGAAACCAATAGTTTTAAGTAATCGTCGTACTCCGACAGGCTTTCGAAAGCATCGGGAATTCCAGTGCGCGGAAAGCGCTCGAAGATCATCTGGCGATACGCCTTCAAGCCCGTGTTTTGACCAAGCCAGAAGGGAGAGTTCACCGAAAGCGCGTAGATGTGCGGCAGGAAATACCGCGCCTGATTGATAATATCGATTGCTTCTTCGCGATCTGGAATTCCGACATGAACATGCAAGCCGAAGATAAGATTCACGCGCGCGATTTGTTGCATGTCTTTGACGATCGTTGCGTAGCGTTCGTGATCGGTGATCAATTGGTCCATCCAGTGTGAAAACGGATGTGTGCCAGCCGAAGCGATTTTGAGGCCTTCAGCTTCTGCGATCGTGGCCAACTGGCTGCGAAGCTGAACCACCTGCTGCCGTGCGATTCTCGCGTCTCCGCAAACTTCAGTACCGAGTTCGACCACTGATTGATGCATCTCCGCTTTTACGTGCTCCTTCAGAACCATCTTGCCGCCCGCAAGAATCTGCTGGACGTGTGAACGCAACTCGCGCGTGTCCGGATCGATGATTTGAAATTCTTCCTCTATGCCGAGAGTGAAAATGTGATTTTTCTTTAGGGCTGTCCGGCGAGTCCGTGCGTTGTGGATCGGTGAGTTTTCCCGGGAGCCCGTACCGTTTGGACTGATCGCAGCCAGTGCAGTTTTCATGCTGAAATGTTGTTGCCTCTCCCACCGCTCTGCTTTGCAGAGTTTGCGATTTGCTGACTGTTTCTTGCTCGCCCGCTGAAGCTGTGCAGAAATCGGCACGCCAGGGCCCCATCCGTTACGCCAAAAAATGCACACGATTCCGCAAGAGCTGCGGAGCGCGGTGTTATTCGCCGGCTAAAACTTCACACATGAAAACCGCAGCTCAACGCATCGAAACCGCGGACACCATCGAACTGGTACCGCAGATCCTCCATCTGAAAAGAATTCTCGTCCCGACCGATTTCTCGGACACATCGAAGAAAGCAGTTCAATACGCCGTGCGATTCGCCGAGCAATTTGGTTGCGAGATCGCTCTGTTATACGTCGTCGAACCCCCGACGCCGATGATTGGCGCGCCAATCGCTGTCGAACCCTTCACAGAGAAAGACGAGCTCTCGCTGGCGGAAAAGGATTTGGCCGTGCTCGCGACCGAATCGCACACCAGCGGCGCACATTCGGTTAATTCATTGGTGCGCGTCGGGCATGCGCCTAACGAGATTAACAAAGTCGCCAAGGAGCTTGACGTTGATCTGATTGTCATTGCTACCCACGGCTATACGAGCTGGCGCCATTTTTGCATCGGCAGCACGGCCGAGCGCGTCGTGCGCACCGCGCCCTGCCCAGTACTGGTCGTCCGCGAAAAAGAACATGAGTTTGTTTAAATAGATCGGAGCAGCTTATGAATCCGCAAATACTCAATCACGAGATACAAATCGAACCGTTGTCCACGCGCGTCATGCTTCATCCTTTTTTAGCTGGCATGAATCATACACAACTCACGCTGCTCACGGATTGTGCGGTGGCGAGACAGTTCAACGTAAACCAGACGATCCTTCGCGAAGGCGAGTTTGCGAATGGATTCTACCTTGTCGAGACCGGTAAAATAGCGGTCGAGTCACGGGCCGGTTTTGGCGAACCGATCCCCGTACAAATCCCTAGCCCAGGAGATTTGCTCGGCTGGTCGTGGATGTTTCCGCCATACGTGTGGCAATTTACAGCACGCGCGATGACGCCGACTACCGCGCTGTTTTTCTTCGCCACGATCCTGCGGGAATATTGCGAGAAGGACCACTCGTTAGGATACGAGCTTCTCAAGCGGATCAGCGCGGTGATGGTGACACGCGTGCAGGCTGCGCATGACCAAATGCTATCGCTCTATTCGAATTTGCGCATTGCGTGAGCGCCGATGGTGACGCGCGTTCGCGACTAAGAGCGGTAATATCCGAGTAAGAACCAATCCGTGCAATTGACGCCATTTTTCCAAGCTGGGATGATCGGTGTATTGTAGACGACATGGTTGCGGCTGAAGTTATCCACTCAGATTCGAATAAGCAGCTGATTGATACGCTGCGGCGCTCAAAGCTCTTCCGCAGATACGAGCAAGTGTTTAGCGACGCGACGGGGTTGTCTTTAGCTCTTCGGCCAGTGGACTTTTGGCAGTTGGAGCATGACGGCAAAAAGCATCAGAATAGGTTCTGCGCCATGCTTGCCGAGCGGCCGGCCACGCTGGGGGTTTGTTTACAAGCGCATCAGGACATTATCGACCACACTGGCTTGATCCCGCACACCGTCACATGTCCGTTCGGATTAACTGAAACAGCAGTTCCAGTGAAACTTGGGGCGAGGATCACCGGATACCTGCGCATCGGCTCGGTTTTGCGTCATACGCCGGCTAAGTCGGACACTTCAAAAGTCAGCCGCGAACTGGAGCGATGCGGAGTGCGCTTCAACGGCGAGATTCGCAAAGCATGGGAGAAAACTCCCCTTATTCCACCGGACAAATACAACGGCACCGTGCGCTTGCTCACGTTCTTCGCCGAACAACTTTCCGCTCTGGCTAATCAAGTCATGTTGGAGGAGCAAAACGCCGAGCCGCCGCTGGTGCAAAAAGCCCGTGAGTACATCAACCGGCACAAGAATGAAGAATTATCTCTGGCTGACGTAGCGAAAGCCGCTGGCGCGAGCGTTTTCCATTTCTGCAAAGTTTTCCACAAAGCCACCGGACTAAGGTTCACCGATTACGTCGCGCGGATGCGCTTGGAAGACGCGCGAGACCGGCTCCTGAACCCAAATCTCCGTATCAGCGAAATCGCCTATGACGTCGGCTTTCAATCGCTCACCCAATTCAATCGAACATTCAAACGCGTTTTTGGCCAATCACCCACCGAGTTCCGGGCTCGGGTTTCCTCCGGCCAACACCAACATAAAACTCGCTGAACGCGTCATTCGCGGCGCAACAGCCTGGAACGGATTGCGTGGTAGTTAAGCGCTTCGCAAAAAACGCCTGGTTTTCGCCAAGCAATGCGCAGTCAGTCAGCCCTTGAGACTTCATGCTGTGAGCATGAAAAGGCTGAAAATTCGAAATATAGTTGTCCCCATCGACTTCTCGGAAATGTCGGTGCAGGCGATTCAAATCGCCAGGCAGTTGGCTCGGCGTGTTGGCGCTGCGATTCATCTCGCCCACGTTCGTCAGTTTAATTACGCACTAGACTTCGTGGCACCGGCGCCGCCGATTATCCCGTTTTCGTTCATGACATACGAGCAGGTTGGAGAACAAACCGCGCTCAAACAGCTCAAGAAAGTGGCCGGTGAATGCGGTGTCGCGTCCGCGAGCTGCGATGTACTCAGTGGCGCGCCGCCGTTCGATGAAATCTGCCGGCTGGTGCAGGCCGTTCCCGGCGATCTCGTCGTCATGCCAACTCACGGGCGCACAGGGTTAAAACATGTTTTCCTTGGCAGCACCGCGGAGCGAATTGTGCAGCATTCATCGTGTCCGGTTCTCGTGACGCGCGCGAAAGCTGCGATGTCGCAGAACGGTTCACAGGCCATAACGAAAACGATTCTTGTCCCGGTCGACTTTTCCAGTTGCTCACGGGAAGGCCTTCGCTACGCGATTGCATTCGCGAATGAATTTCGCGCCAGGATCATTTTGCTGCACGCAACGTATGTGGGATACATCTATTCCGCAGAAGGCACTGCGCTCTATGACATTCCGGCCTTGCAAAAGGCGGCCAGGAAAGCTGCCGAGCGCAAAATGCGCGACCTGGTGCGTTCCATGGACTTCGGAGCCGTTAAATTCGAAACAGCATTTACGGACGGATCGCCTGTCGTTGATATCTGCGCCTTTGCAAAAGATCACGATGTGGATCTGATCATTACATCAACGCACGGGTTCACCGGTTTCACGCATGTTCTGATTGGGAGCGTCGCCGAACAGGTGGTACGACACGCGCCCTGCTCGGTTTTAGTGGTGCCGTCTCATCCTCGCGTCAGAGCGGTGAACTTGGAAAAATCAGCCGTCGCCAAGGTGAACAAACTGGTTGGGCAAGGGCAATCGGCGAATGCCCCAATAGCAAAGGCGGTCACGAGAAACGCTCGCAAGGTCGCGACGCACGCGTTCCCCGAAAGGCGAAAGACAAACAAGTTTCGCGAATCGCACCCCAGCCAATGACACAGCCATTACTCACAGCCGAACCTGCAACGACATGTACCGCGCATGTTGTTCAAAACTCCGGCATGGGCCGGGCTTATTCCGAGTAACACCAAGATTCACAGCCAAAAAATGATGAGCATTTAGCAATTTCCGTGGCGCACGGAATGGGAGTTGTCGGCAATATTGAGACATGAAAGAGCTGTTCGTCCCTCCGATTCGAACTTGGCTCAGCATGATTCGTGGGCCGGCATTAAAGATTTGCTTCTTGATTGCGCTTGCCATGCCGGCGGCGTGGGCCCAAACGCCCTCTGCGCAGAACAGCCCGCTCCCCCCACAAGCGAAACAGGTGCATGGTCTCGCAGTACCAGTGCCAAAAGAGATATTCCGTTCTCTCGACCAATTCCGCGACGCGAACTGGCGCGGTGTAAAACGTCCCGAAGTAGCTGGCTGGAAATCACACGGTGATCAGGCGCAAATCGCAACTCTGCTCGGTGTGGTAACAGCGGAAGGCTTCATCGCAATGGAAGCGGAAGATCCGGCCGAAGTGAAAGATGTCGGCAACAGCGTGCTATCATTAGCGCGAGCACTTGGCATCAGAGAGCGGGCTCTTCGCCGCAGTCGCAGCATTATAGAGCTTGCCGATAAGAATGAATGGTCTGAGGCGCGGAAAGAGTGGGATGGCGTGCTTTCAGATCTCGAAACCGGAATGATTGAACTCAAAAGTACACATCTGTCTCAGCTGGCGAGCCTTGGCGGATGGTTGCGCGGTACCGAGGCTCTGTCCGCACTGGTGCTTCAGAATTATTCACCCGAGCGTGCCGAACTCATTCGCCAACCGGGTCTGGCTGGTTATTTAGAGAAGCAACTTCTTGCAATGAGCAGTGACATCAGAGCCCGTCCAATAGTTGTAAAGCTGCTCGATGGGATACGAACAATTCGTTCACTCGTTGAAAACGGAGATGAACCTCTGTCGGCAGAAACAGTCCGAAAAATCCACGGCGTCTGCGCAGAGCTTGTGCCGCTGTCATCACAACGGGATTGAATGAATCGCTGCCCTCCGCTGAGCTGCCTTGTAGTTACATTGCGGCGAACATTTGCACGCAAACTCAACAACCGGTCCTTGCCTCGATAACCCAGCGCAGGCATCGGCACCGTACGAGGCGTTATAGAGATGGACGCCGTGGTTTCGAAAAACTGTCTGACTTTGCAACAAGCGGCAAGCTGCTGAACAAAAAATGCATTGCAATTCGCAATTGCTGCCAAGCACCAATTCTCTTGTCGACAAGACTGAGAGCATGAAGACGCCCATTATGCTTCTGCTCACTGACGACAATGAATTGGAAGAACTGGTGGCCGACACGCTATCGAAGATCGGCGGTATAAGTCATCTCACGCGCGATGCCGGTGACGCCTTGGAAACCATCTGCGGCGTGAACGATCTCGATGTTGCCATCATCGATTTCGAACATGGTCCTCATGGGATGACTTTGCTCACTGCGATTAGTGTGTTGCGCGAGGACATGCCTGTCATTGTGATCACACGTGACGATGAACAGCATGTGGAAGCGCTGGCGTACACGAACGGAGCTACGGCCTGCCTTTCCAAGCAGGCCGTGGCGACACAACTGGCGAACACAATCCGTCAGTTGTGCACCTCAAGACTGGAACAGGTTTTTGCCTGACAAGGAGGACACGCGATGCAAACAATGAAAGCCAATGTCTTTCGCGGACCAAATAAGATCGGCATCGAGGAAGTGCCGCGACCGAGCGCCGGTGTCGGCGAAGCCGTCATTCGGATTACGCTAACCACCATCTGCGGCACGGACCTGCACATCTTACGCGGCGAATACCCGGTGAAACCTGGACTGGTGATCGGACACGAGCCCGTTGGAGTGATCGAGGAACTCGGCGAAGGCTTATCTGGATACAAAATCGGCGATCGCGTCCTGGTGGGCGCGATCACGCCGTGCGGCCAATGCCGCGCTTGCTTATCCGCGCAATGGGCGCAATGCGGCCACGGCGAAGGTGTGGAAGCGATCGGCGGCTGGCGATTCGGCAACACCATCAACGGCGCGCAGGCCGAATATCTGCTTGTTCCAAACGCGCAGGCGAACCTGGCCAAAATTCCGGATGAATTGAGCGACGAGCAAGTGGTGTTACTCGCTGACATCGCTTCGACCGGCTTCAGCGGAGCAGAATCGGCAAACATTCGCATCGGCGATACAGTTGCCGTTTTTGCGCAGGGTCCCATCGGCTTGTGCGCCACCGCGGGAGCGAAATTAATCGGCGCTTCGTTGATCATCGGCGTGGAAAGCGATCCCGTTCGAATGGAAATGTCGAAACGAATGGGCGCGCACGTCGTGCTCGATCCCACGCAGTGCGACGTCGTCGCTGAAATCAAGAAGCTTACCGGCGGCGGCGCGGATGTGGCCATCGAAGCGCTCGGCCTCCAGGTAACATTTGAGAACGCGTTGCGTTGCCTCCGGCCCGGCGGGACGTTGAGCAGCCTCGGCGTTTACTCCGGAAAACTTCAGGTTCCGTACGACGCGTTCGCAGCCGGACTTGGCGATTACAAGATCGTGACCACACTTTGCCCGGGCGGGAAAGAACGGATGCGCCGGCTGATGTCGATGGTGCAATCGAAGCGCTTCGACCCGCTGCCGCTGCTCACGCACAGGTTCAAGCTCGATCAAATCGTGGAAGCATATACTGTTTTCGGGTCGCGCCGCGAAGGGTGCTTAAAAGTGGCGATCACGCCCTGATGCAGAAATGAATATTCCTGAATACGTAACCAAAGAGGAAGTACGGCGCGTATGCTCGGCGATTGGAATCCGAGATTGGACGGCGCTGACAGAAGCGAGGGTGGAGATCGAGGAGGCCAATTTGATTAAGACGCATGTCGGAGGCGAGACTCTTGCTATCTCCACGAAAGATTTTCGGGATGGATTGGAAATCGAATTGGAGCATGGCTTGGCCTTTTCGGATGCTAATGTCACTAATAACCATCCTATCCTCACTGGAAGGATTGTTTTGGCCCACCTCAAAGAAACATTCGATTACTACATTCGACTCCGAGTTGCTGAAATCGAAGGAGACATGCTCAAAGCCTTTGTCGCCAAAGATCCAGAGAAGCTGATATTGAAGTATCGGCTATGGGTAACAGCCAAGGCCGAGTTAGCGGAACGTGAAAGGGCTATCGCAGGGTACACGCCATAGCTGTGCAGAAATGAATTGCCAGAGCAGAAGAGGCAGATGGTTGCCTGAGAGTGGCTATCAAGCCCTAACTGGTAGCGCCCTGCCGCGCAGCAACCGCAGCCCGTTCAGAATGACCAAAACCGTGCTGCCTTCGTGGCCAATTACGCCGGCGCCTTCTGTTGCTGCGCTATTTCAATCAGCCCAAGAATGCGATTGAGCGCGCTCCCCTCCAGGCGGCGGGTCGCTCGAATGACTGCCTGCCCGTCGAGATTAAGTGTGCCGCCGCTCACCGCATTGCCGATTTGTTTCACGACCGGAATCGCTTCGCCAGTCAACGCCGACTCGTCGGCGGACGTGGCGCCTTCAATCATCAGGCCGTCCACTGGAAAAAGTTCGCCGGGTTTCACGAGCAACTCATTGCCGATCTGCACTTCCTCAATGGGAGCTTCCACCCAGTGACCGTTCTGACGTCGCAATGCATGTTTCGGCGCGATTTTGAGCAACGACTCGATCGATTTGCGTGTGCGATAATTTGCGAACTGCTCTAGTCCATTGCTCAATGAAAAGAGAAAAAGCAGCGTCGCTCCTTCAGTCCATCCCTTAACAAATAGCGCGCCGAGCGCGACGGCCACCATCAGGAACTGAATGTCGATCTTGCCGCGCTTGAGCGCATGCCAGACACCCTGAGTGGCGAACCAACCGCCGCTCACACCCCTTTGGTATTACTGCTGAGCTTGGATTTCTTTGATTATCTCGGCTGGCGTCCAGGCATTGCCCCGCCAAATCTTATCGATCCTGCCCTCTTTATTGATAAGAGCGGTGGCAAGACCGTGGGAAATCGTGCCGCCTTCATTCTGCCGGTAAACGGAGAACGCGCGGGTGAGCGAATCGATCTCTTTTTCATCTCCTGTTGCGAAGCTCCAGATTTTGGAATCAGCGTGGTGAAACGCTGCGTAATCACTCAAAATCTTCGGTGTATCATAGGCCGGATCCAACGTGACGCTGAGCAGACGTGCATTCGCAAGTGTGCCGGTGCTGCTTTTGATAGTCTCTTGCAGTTCTCCGAAATTGTTCGACATCCGCGGGCAGAAATTCGGGACGGGACAGCGCGTGAAAACAAACGTCAGCACCAACGAGTTACCATGAAATGTGTCGAGCGAAATCCGCTCACCATTTTGATTCGTTAGGGTAAACGGCGGCATCTTATCGCCTTCTGTCAGACGGGCATCGCGGTCTGCGGAAACAGGTGACGTCCGTTTCGGTTCCGCGACGTTAACATCTTCGCGTCGGATATTTTTCACGTTTTCGATCCAGAAGTCCTTCTTTGTAACTGCCATGCGAAACGAAATCGCATCACCGGTTCTCAGGTCAGCAATTTGTTTGGGATCGCGCGTCACAAACGGCATCGTCATGGACGGCATGAAGTCGGGAATATTTTCGTGCTGAATTTCGATTGTTGATCGGTCCGGCGAAAACCCGCGCACGACTCCACGCGTATCATAATGATCGGCGCGTTCGTCCGAGTTCGTTGAACGGCCACAGCTGAGCAACGCGAGAGCGACACAGCCGGCCAGCAGGATTTTTTGCATCGGCAGAATTGAAGTCGGTAGAAGATTTCGCGCCACAAAAAAAGGCGCAAAACGTTGATCTACATCAAGGCTGGAACGTCGGCCGCGGCCTAATCTCGATGCAAATGAAGGCCAACCTGATGACAGAAATTGCGCAGCCCTTCGCAATATTAGCGGAGCCCGTTGTTGGCAACTCGCGTCGGTTAGCCTGCAAAACCAAAACAATCATGAAAACAAAATCTGCTCAGTTAATCCCAGTCATCGCGCTTGCTTGCAGCGCGCTTCTCTATTTCACCGGTTGCTCGCGCGCGCCGGAAGCACCTCCGAAAGAAGTAACAGTTCAGGCTGACGATAAAATGCGTTACGACGTCACCGCATTTGATGCATCGCCTGGCCAGAAGGTTTCCCTCACGATCAAGAACATTGGCACGACGCCGAAGTTTTCGATGGGGCACAACTTTGTGCTCCTCGATCGCGTAATAACTACGGCAAACATTCAGTCAGCATTCCTAGACAAGGCGTCAACGGAAGCGGCCCATGATTACGTCCCGCCTGGTGCAAAGGAAGTTCTCGCGCATTCCAAACTGCTTGGACCCGGGGAAAGCGAGGTCGTTACCTTCAACGCGCCGTACATCCCGGGGGAATACCTCTATGTGTGTTCTTTCCCAGGCCACTATTCACAGGGAACCAAGGGTGTCATGACAGTGAAACAATAACCAGCTGAAGAAAGATTCGTTTATGAAGTCAACTTTTACACTGAACGCAATCGCACTCGTCGCAGCGCTTGGTTTCACGAGCTGCGGAAAACAAACAGGCACGTCGCAGGCCGAGCGCACCGCGAACGCGCTCGCCAGCTACGTGGCCCCCGGAGAAAAGGATGAATATTATCTGTTCTATTCCGGCGGACATTCCGGTCAGGTGTTCGTCGCCGGGATACCGTCAATGCGTCATATCTCCACGATTCCCGTGTTCGCGCCGTATCCAGGTACTGGTTACGGGTTCGATGAGGAATCGAAGAAAATGCTCGGCGAATTTACCTGGGGCGACGTCCATCACCCCGCGCTCTCGCAAACGAATTCGAAATATGACGGCCGCTGGCTATTCGTGAATGACAATGCGAACAACCGCATAGCACGGATCGACCTGCACGATTTCAAGACCCACCAGATTCTGGGACCCATTCCAAATTCAATTGGCAATCACGGCTCCTCTTTTATCACCGAGAACAGCGAGTACATCCTGTGCGCGACGCGGTTTTCTGTGCCGCTGCCAAAAGGGCGCGTGGCTGATCCGAACGATTACGAGAAGGAATTCAACGGCATGGTCAGCGGCATCAAGGTCGATCCGCAAACGGGCGAGATGAAGGTGGGCTGGCAAATCCTGACGCCACCGTTCGATTGGGATCTGGGTTCGACCGGTAAAGGACCGTCGAGCGGTTGGGCTTTCTGGACCAGTTACAACACTGAAATGGCACACGACACACTCGAAGTGAACTCCAGTCAGAAAGATCGTGATCTCGCTGCAGTGGTGAACTGGCGAGCCGCGGACAAAGCCGTTTCCGAAGGCAAAGCCGAGATGATGGACGGTGTGCCTATCATCGATCCTGCGAAAGTGCCCGGCGTTTTGTATTTCGTCCCGATCGGCAAATCACCGCACGGCATGGACGTCGATCCCACCGGGAAATGGATCGTGGCCGGCGGAAAACTTCAGCCTGCGACGACTGTTTTGAATTTCGAGAAGATACAAGAGGCGATTGCCAAGAAGGACTTTGTTCATGGCGGAGATGTTCGCGGCGTGCCGGTCCTTGAATACAACGATGTGGTGGAGGGGGAAGTGCCAGTCGGCCTCGGCCCATTGCACACCCAGTACGACGGCAAAGGTAACGCCTACACTTCGATGTTCATCGACTCCTGCATCGTGAAATGGAAATTGCCGCCGTGGACTGATGCCGAGAAAAAGGACCTCACCAAAGTGGTGCTCGACAAAGTCCCTGCGCATTTCAGCACCGGGCATCTTGTTGTAGCAGGAAGCGACACCGCGCAACCGTACGGCAAATGGTGCGTGGCAATGAACAAGCTTTCGGCAGGACGACACATCAATGTCGGACCAGCGCAGCCTGAGTCGAGTCAACTGATCGATATCAGCGGCGAGAAAATGAAAATGGTCGCTGAGTCTTACACCGAACCTGAACCGCACTTTGCGCAGATTCTTAAAGTCACGGACGTCCAGCCTGCGGAAGTTTATCCAAAAGATGAGAACAAAGATCCAAACGCAATCTGGGAAAAAGCGCAAAGCGGCGTAACGCGCAACGGCAATCAAGTGGACGCGAAACTGATGGCGATCCGCAGCCGGTATAATCCCGATCGGATTGATGCGCAGGTCGGAGATGAGCTCACCGTTCACGTCACCAACGTCGAACAAACGCGCGACATGATTCATGGGTTCGGGTTAATCGAACACAACATCAACATAGTGATGGATCCGGGCGAAACAAAAACGTTCCACATCAAACTGACGAAGGCCGGCGTGTTTCCGTTCTACTGCACTAATTTTTGTTCCGCGCTGCACCAGGAGATGCAGGGATATCTCGTGGTGTGGGAAGCAGGCAAAGGACCTGTCACCGGCGGCGCAGGCACAGGCAGCGCAGGCGGAGGTAAATGAATGTGCAAGATCCTGAAAACAAACAGTATTGCAGCGGAAGTGACAGCTTCTTACTCGCGAGCCGAATTGCCAGCGAATTAGAGAAAGCGAAACAATGCGGCATCTACGAACCCGAGTTGTCCCGCGCGTGGCCGCCGACCGGTGCCTCACGTGAAGCCGAAATCGCTCACTTCGCGGAAAGGTATGGCTGGCGCCTGCGCTATTACAGGGAAGGATTCTGCGCAATCTTCGATAAAGACTGAGCGCTTCGGATCCACAGAGTTGCGCGACATTCAACATCAAAAATGAAGGCAATTTCAGGTTTGCTTCGACGCGAGTTCCGATTTCTGCACAAACCACTCAACATCTGGTCACGCCTACTGCTCCTCGCAGCCGCAGTGACGATTGGCGTGTCGCTGTTCTTTCCGCTCTGGAAAATGCATCTCGTCGCACCGCAATATTCCGACGGCTTAGATCTGTACATCTTTCCCTACAAGATCCAGGGCGGCGGATTGAATGGCCAGCACCTGAATGAAATCAACAATCTCAATCATTACATAGGCATGAAGCCGCTTCAGGCGGCGGACTTCCTGGAGATGCGCTGGATGCCGTTCGTGTTCGGTCTCATCGTTTTGATGACGCTACGCTCGGTGGTGTTCGGGGAGATGAGCAACGTAGTCGATCTGTTTGCCGTCTATTCGTACTTCGGGTTGTTTTCAATCGGCTCGTTCTGGTACCGGCTTTACGAGTACGGACACAATCTCGATCCGCACGCGCCTGTACACATCAAGCCGTTTACGCCCATGCTGATCGGCGTAAAGCAAATCGCGAACTTCCGCGAAGCGAGCTATCCCATGGCCGGGGCATATCTGCTCTGTCTGTCGGTATTGCTCATTCTGATGGCAGGCTGGTTTTCAAGAAGGGAGACAAGCGCATGAACGCGGACCTTCCGGGGCGCGCACGCTTGCCACGTGCTGGTGAAGGCATTCTGCCTTCACGAAGTTTTCCTGGACGATGGAAATCTCAACCGAGCAGCGAGTGTCCGGAAGAAAGTTCGTTTCGGCGGAACGCCGAAACCAGCACGCGACACGCGTGCGCTCCCGCGACCCTTGCAATCACATTTTGTTTTATCCTGAACGCCGGAGCTGCGACGCTTCAGGAACGCATTAATGCAACTGCGCCTAACGAAACCATTCGTGTCGAGGCAGGCGTTCATGCCGGGCCCGTCATCATCAATAAACCACTAACGCTAATCGGCGAACCCGGCGCCGAGATTCGTGGCGACGGGACTGGCAAAGTCGTAACAGTCGCAGCAAATGATGTGACGCTGCGCGGATTACGCATCACGGGTTCGGGATTGCAATTGTCCGATGATGACGCTGCCATTTTCGTCACCGGCAACCGGTCAATTATCGAAAACTGCGTCGCCGCCGATTCGCTCCATGGCATTTATCTCAAAAAAGTTTCGGGTGCGCAGATTCTGAACAACCGAATCGAGGGCAAAACGACGCTCGTTGCATCAACCGAGCCGGTCGAAAAGGGAATCGGCCAAAGTGCTGAAAACTGCGACACGACTCTCGTTGCAAACCGCCGCGGCAACGGAATTCACCAATGGAATTGCGAAGGAAACTTGATCCGCGGCAACGAAATCAGCGACGCGCGGGACGGCATATACTTTTCGTTTACCAACAATTCGCGCGTCGAAAACAACCTGATCCACCACGTCCGTTACGGCCTCCATTACATGTATTCGGACGGCAATACTTTTGAAAATAACACGTTCACCGACAATGCCGCTGGCGCCGCCATCATGTTTTCAAAAAACATGGTCGTGCGCAGCAACCGGTTCATAAGCAATCGGGGTTACCGCGCGTATGGTCTCATCTTCCAATCCGCTGACAACAGCCGGCTCGAGCAAAACGAGATCAGCGAAAATGCGGTTGGTCTGTCGTTCAATCAATGCAACCACAACGAAATTGTGGCCAATCGGGTGACGCGAAACTACATCGGGCTGCGGTTTGGCTCGAATTCAGACGCTAACCGATTCACCGAGAATATTTTCACTGGCAACCTTCATCCAATCGAGACCGGCGCTTCGGATGTCTCCGGCAGCCTGTGGGCGGTCCATGGAGTCGGGAATCGTTGGGATACGGAGCTTGAGCTCGATCTCGATCGCGATGGGATTGTCGATGTGCCGCATCGCGAGCTTGATCTCTTCGGGATATTGCGTCGCGATTTTCCTGCAATCGCATTTCTCTCCGAGAGTCCAGCGGTGAAATTGTTGCGCTTGGCGAACGAGCGCGCGGTCATCCCCGGCATGAGTTCAATCGAAGATCCGGCGCCACTCACCTCGCATTTCTGGAGAATCCGCGCCCAGCATTCGGCACGTGCAGCGCTGACAAACAAATGATGGCACAAACATTAGACGCGCTAAAGGATTCTGGGGAGCGCACGCGCCTCGCGTGCACGTTTCGGCGCCCTCGCCGAAACACTTTCAGCATGATCGTCCCGACGGCTTGCAGCATTCAGGAAAAGTTCGCGATGGCGAGGCGCCATCGCCAGCACGCGAGGGCGCGTGTGCTCGCCTGACATGATCTCCACGCACAACATCCTGAAGAACTTCGGACGCAAAGCCATCTTGCGAGGGATTTCGCTAAACGCGAATCCAAAGCAAATCACGTTGATGGTCGGTCCGAATGGCGCAGGCAAAAGCACCACAGTAAAAGTGCTGTCGGGGTTGATTCGCCCAAACAGCGGTACGGCGCGCGTGAACGGGTACGATGTCGTTCAGCAAAGAATCGCGGCGCAACGATCGACAGCGTATTTGCCGCAACGACTGAGTTTTCATCCCAAGCTGACGTGTCTCGAGATCTTGCGCTTTTACGCCGGGTTGCGCGGCGTTCCGGCTTCTCGTTGCGAGGCAATGCTTGAAGTAACCGGACTTGGCGAGGTCGCGAGAATGCGCACCGAAAAGCTTTCCGGCGGGATGCGTCAGTTACTGGGTGTCGCTTTTCTGTTGCTCGCCGATGCACCGGTTCTTCTGCTCGACGAGCCTGGTCTTAGCCTCGACCCCGGCTGGCGAAAGTGGCTTCAGCAAAAACTGCGCTTCGAAGCCGAGCGCGGAAAGACGGTTTTGATTACGACCCATTTGATCGCAGAGTGGAACGACGTCGCTGATCGATGCTTGCTCTGCCGCGACGGGATTATCGAGCGTGAACTTGACCCGCAAAATTTGCCTGATGATTTCAGCGAAATAGCTGCAGGCAGCCAAGCGTCGGAACTTACGCAAATTCGCGAGGAGTTGATCCCGAATGAGCAACACATTTCCATCATTCGTTAATTTAAATTCGATGCGCGCTCTGTTTGTGCGCGAATTTCGTGCTGCGCTGATCAACCGCTATTTTCAGGTTTTCTGCGCGCTTGGTTTGATGGGCGGAATCGCTGCCGCGATTTTCAGCGAAGATGTGAACGCCACGGCGGTGTTTTATGTTCAGATAGCCATCTATTTCGTTTCACTTTTCGCGCTACTCGCGGGTGTGGGGAGCGCGCAAGCGGAGCGAGAAGAGTGGCAACTATTGTTTACGCAACCGCTGCCAAGAGCCGCGTGCGTCGTCGGAAAATTCTGCGCTTTGCTATTGATGTTCGGAGGCGTGCTTTTACTGATGTTCCTGCCCGGACTCTTAGCCGGATCGCCGATCCGCGCGCTGGCAGCCCTTTATTTTGAGACTTTGTTGCTCGCCGCTACGTTTCTCGCATTCGGGCTTGCAGCCGGTTATTTCGCTCATGACCGCGCGCAAGGTTTGATTGTCGGCGTGAGCGCCTGGTTGCTTATGCTCTTCGGTCTGGACCTTGTGGCGCTTTTCGCTGCGCGCTGGAGCGCCATTCAGAATGTGCCCGATTTATGGGTGGCGTTGCTGATGCTCAATCCACTCGACTCATTTCGTGTCAATGCGTTGTTCGCTCTTCAACAAATACCGGCGGAAGCGGCGAACAAAACTGTCCTGGCCAGTTGGTGGATCGCAAATGCTAGCGTCTGGTTTATCGCAATCGCGGTAATGTGGTCACTGACGCTGGTGACGCTGGCCGGCCTGCGCCTGAACTGCTGGGAGGAGTAATGGCTATGGCGGCTCGCAAATTCAAAATACTGGATGTTCGTCCAGTCCTCGCGAAAGGCGTCGAGCCGCTTTCGAAAATCCGCGAGAGTATCGATGCGCTCGCGCCCAACGAAGGACTTTCCGTGATTGCGCCGTTTCTCCCGTCGCCGCTGATTGAGAAACTCGGCAGCGAGGGTTTTGAATCGCGAGTCGAACGCCAGGTCGGCGGCGGTTGGACCGTCCATTTTTGGCGTGACAAGTAATTCTTCAACACGCGACTCCACTGTTGTGGCTGCTCCGCCGAATTCTTGCGCAATTTATTTTGCAGAGCCCTTTCGAATATTTTTTCCTCTGGGTCTATTTCTCGGGGTGATTGGCGTCGCACTGTGGCCGTTGTTCGTCTGGCACGCCGTTGAATTTTATCCGGCGCAGGCGCATATCCGTTTGATGATCGAAGGGCTGATGGGTTCGTTCATCATCGGTTTTCTTGGGACCGCCGGACCGCGTCTGCTGGATGCATCTCCGCTGATTGTGGCCGAAACGTGTGCGCTGTTCGGACTGCAAATCGTGAGCGCGTTTCTGCACGTTGCGCAAAGACAAACACCCGGCGACATCGTCTTCGTCACCCTGCTTCTGCTGTTTGTCGGCATGATGGCGAAACGAGCGGGAGCGCGGAACGATCTGCCGCCGCCGCAGTTCGTTCTGGTCATCTTAGGATTGTTTAACGCCATCGCCGGTATTTTTCTCATAACCGCGGCGAAATCGCTCACGAACAGACCCTTCGCGAATCAATTAGGCAGTCTGATGCTTAACGAAGGCTTTGTCCTGTTTCCGATTCTGGGTGTCGGGGCGTTTTTCTTTCCCAAACTTCTCGGCGGGGCAAAACCTGAACCGTCCGATCTACAAATCGCGACCGCGCTGTGGATTAAGCGAGCGGCGATCGCGGCGCTGGCCGCTCTGTTGATCTGGAGCTCATTCGTGTTGGAAGCGCTAGGCTGGATCCGCACGGCTGCGGTGGTGCGTGGCCTAACGACCCTAACTTATTTCGTCACACAAGGTTATTTGCTAGAAAAGCCAAGCGGTCCACCCTTCCTCGCTCAATGTTTTCGGCTGGGTGCGCTGTTATTGGTTGCAGGCTTATTTCTTCCGGTGATCTTCCCCGGTTACCGTGTCGCAAGTCTGCACCTGACATTCATCGGTGGGTTCAGCGTCATTCTTTTTACCGTCAGCACGCGAGTGATCATCGGTCACGCGGGACAGAGCCATCTATTCCGAAAACGGCTTCGGTTTCTCGTCGCGGCTCTCACTCTGCTAGTCATTGCAATGATCGCTCGGGTCAGTGCTGATTTCGTCCCGCCCGCGCGGAACAGTCATCTTGTTTATGCCGCGATCATTTGGCTTCTTGCAGCTACTGCCTGGTTCGTGGCGCTCGGACCGAAATTGTCTGTGACCGACGAGTAAAGCGCGCTTTTTTGACGCGACGATTCGCAGGCGAGAGTTAAGATGCCCGCGTGGCGCTGGAACCGAGGCAGTTTAGACAGGCAATCATTGAAAATACGCTGCGCAGTTGTCAGCTGTTCGTAGGTTTGCCCGCGGCGGACATTGTAGCGATCGCCTCGTTCATCGTTTCAAAGCACCTCGATAAGGGGGAATACCTTTTTCGCGAAGGAGATCGCGGCGACGGATTCTATGTCGTACAAAAAGGCGCCATAAATGTGCATCGAGTCAATGCGGCGGGAAAAGAGCAGGTCATCCATTTGTTTCAGCCGATTGAATCGTTTGCCGAAGCGACACTCGCGACCGAAGGAGGTTACCCGGCTGATGCGCGCGCGACGGAGCCGACCACTGTTCTGCTGGTTCCGAAAAACGATTTTGTCGATCTCCTACGAAGGCGGCCGGATCTCGCGCTGCGCATGCTAGGGTCGATGAGTCAGCATCTCCGCGTCATCGTCGGATTGCTGGACGATCTCACGCTGAAAGATATGGAAACGCGGTTGGCCAATTGGTTGCTAAAACAATGCCCGCGGCCTGTCGGCACGGCGCAAGTTGAGATAAAGCTCGACCGAACCAAGCGTATGCTTGCCGCCGAAATGGGAACAACCAGCGAAACGTTGTCGCGGACGCTTGCAAAATTTCGTGATCAGAAGTTTTTGCGGGTAAGAGGCAACACTGTTGTTGTGACGCGGCCGCGCGAGTTGCAAAACCTACTGCAACGAAACTTGGGTGAAGTGTAAAAGTGCGCAGGACGTGCGGGACTGTTGCAACAAAGCCGGTTGAAAGCTGTTACCATTCGGCGTGTTTCAGGCAGCCAACGATGATCAGCGCATAGAGCGCCATCATCGATACGACGGCAGCTATGATCAGGTATTCCATATTTGCTC
>Ga0068856_100002145_pt1 | contig 20448 bp, 20 predicted proteins | sample KBSCornC62_FD_66595 | JGI IMG/M metagenome (GOLD analysis project Ga0068856, IMG submission 66595) | Corn rhizosphere microbial communities from Kellogg Biological Station, Michigan, USA - KBS Corn C6-2 | ecosystem: Host-associated > Plants > Roots > Rhizosphere > Soil ... | reverse complement strand
TTCAAACAAACGTTTCGTATCCAGGCTAACGAAACCGAACAGGTCATGCCCCTGTTCGCGGATGTGCTCATAGACATACATTTTGGCCGGTTTTTCAGTCGCCAGCCGTCCAAAATCCTCGGCCGTTACCTGCAGCCCATAGCCCACGCCGTGCACATCCAGCACGACCATGTCGGCCAGTTTTTCACTCACCACTCCGTTCAAGGTCGCTATCATGGTGTTAGTATCTCATATTTTGAGCGTGTGTCAGTGCGGCCGCTATTGCATCTGCCGCGTCATCTGGCTTGGGCACTTCGCTCAGGCCTAAGATGGTGCGTACCATTTCCTGCATCTGCTTTTTGTCCGCCTTGCCGTAGCCGGTTATTGCTAACTTAATCTGCATAGGTGTGTATTCGTGAATTTCCATGTTCGCCTGTTTGCCACACAGCAGGACAACGCCACGAGCCTGCGCAACGGTCATAGCCGTCGTGACATTGCGTGCAAAAAACAGCTTTTCCACACTCATGATCTGCGGCTTCGTGTTCACGATAATGTCCGTTAGCTCTTCGTAAATCGTCAGCAAACGCACCGCATCGTCCTCCTTCACTGGTGTACGGATTACTCCGCCGTCCACCAAAGCAAAATTACCAGAGCTAGCCTCTACCACGCCGAACCCCAAAATTCCCGTTCCCGGATCTATCCCCAATATTCGCATACCAGTTAGTATAAAATAAGGTGAAGATGAAGGCGAACGACGTTAGACTGCTCACCACCGCGGAATACTTTCGCGACCTGGCACGCATGATCTCGACAGCCAAAAAAGGTGATCGCGTAGCAGTTGCGACCATGTCATTCCGACCAGAGCAGCCACTGGTGCATGCCATTACAAACGAACTCGAAGCTGCAGCACGACGCGGTGCCAACGTGTACGTAACCATGGACGCGTATGAGTTTCTAAAGGCCGGACAGGGCAAACCGGGCCCACTCTGGCCGCACACCGAACTTCCCAAAAACCTGCGAGAGCCGTTTCGCGGCCGTGTGGCGGCGTTTGAACGCATTTCGGCCGCTGGTGGCCACTGTGTGATTACCAACATGCCAAAACGGCCGTTCAGCCCCATACACGGTGGCCGATCACACATAAAAACTGCGGTGATTGGCGACGCAGTCTACATTGGCGGCTGCAATCTGAACGATGCCTCACGGCTCGACATAATGGCCCGGTGGCATGACCGCAAAGCAGCCGATTGGGCATTCGATACGGTACGGGAAATTGTGGAGCATAAAAGCACGCAGGAAGCTTTTGGTGGTAAAGACCGCAGCATGACAGTCGACAGCAAAACCAAACTGCTGGTCGACGCCGGCGTACCCAAACAATCAACAATATTACAAAACGCTTATCAGCTGATAGACGAAGCCGAGGACCACGTATTCCTGACGTGCCAGTACTTTCCCGGCGGCACCACAGCCCGACACCTGAAAGCAGCGTTCAATCGCGGCGTGCAGGTCACTATCTGCTACAGCCACCCAAGTGTACATGGTACCGAGGCGCCGGCACATTACCTGTATGCGCTCAAAGAACGCACCCGTATGCCTAAAAACTTCTTCGTCAATCGCCTGGTTCGGGATCGGCCCCTATTGCACGCCAAAGTACTCTGCACCGAAAAGGGCGCCATGCTGGGTAGCCACAACTATGTGGTTCAGGGCGTAAACTTTGGCACAGCCGAAATTGCACTGCGCTGTAACATGCCAGACTTTTCGAAAAAACTCCGCGCCGCCATCCAGCAGCAAATCAGTGCTTGAATCGCACTAACGAATCAGGGTTCGGAATCTTCCCGGGTAGAGGCGCCTACAAGCATCGCGTGCGTCTCAGGATATGCAACAATTGCACCACGTATCGCTCTGTCATAGGGCTGCTCTTTGCCGGCAAGATCTGTTACCCGCATACGAAGCTCCTCTAGGATAACTTTCGCCGCAGCCACATCCCAAGGTTTATCACCGGCGTATACGCCACCTGCAATCTTGCCTAAAGCAACCATCATACACATGTAGCCAAAAGAAGCATAATTAGGTGACTGATACCCCTCACGTTTTAGCGCAGCATACAGACTCGATACGTCGTTTGGCGCAGCAGGCCAGCGTTCAAATTCTACGAATTTCATCTTCGGCTTGTTGGCGACCCCAAGCGGGTTGCCGTTCAGATGCGCACCAAGCCCCTTCACGGCGCTATAGAGATTACCATTCATAAAGTCGTATACCACACCCAAAACCGGCTCGCCATCTTTCACGAGCGCCAGACAGAAGGTAGAAATCGGCATGTGGAGAGTAAACGGAATTGTGCCATCAATTGGATCCAGCACCCACAGCAAACCATCTTCGCTCTCCCCCTCTAGGCTTGCTTCTTCGCCCAACACTCCGATATTGGGATACGCTTTCCGCACCTCGTCGATAACCATATCGTTGATTCTAGTATCAGCCTCGGTTACCGGACTGTTATCATCTGCCTTTATAGCAAGCTCATCGGTTTTTCCAAACCACTGCCGCGCTATCTCACCCGCTGCCAGAGCAAGGCGCTTGGCGAATTCCAGCTCTTTCGTATAATCCATGCGCCTATTGTAGCAGTGAGTCGTCGATGTCAAAGTTGACGTGCGTATTGGTTACGTCGTCGATGTCTTCGAGCGCATCCATCAGCCGCATGATTTTACCGGCGGTCGATTCATCCGTCACGTCAATGGTCGTGTTCGGTACATAGGTGAGTTCGGCCTCAACAACTTCGATGCCGGCTTCACGCAATGCGTCGCGCACCTTTGCAAGGTCAGTTGCAGCCGTGTACACCACACTTTCGTCGCCTTCTTCCTGAACGTCTTCGGCGCCGGCGTCAATAGCCGTGAGTAGCAGGTCATCACCCGTAGCCTTAACGCGAATCATACCTTTGTGGTCAAACTGAAATGCTACCGCGCCCTTTTCGGCAATGTTGCCGCCGTGTTTGCTAAACGCCAGCTTTACCATTGGATACGTACGGTTGGTATTGTCGGTCGCTACCTCCACCAGTATCGCCACGCCGGCCGGGCCGTAGCCTTCGTAGACCAGCTCCTGCAGCTGGGCGGCATCTTTGTCTTTTATGCGGTCAATGCTGCGCTGGATGTTTGCCGACGGCATGTTGGCCGCCTTGGCTTTATCAATCGCCAGGCGCAGTGCAAAGTTCGTGTCCGGGTCGGTACCGCCACGAGCCGCAATAGCAATCATATTGCCCAGTTTAGTAAATACCGCGCCACGCGCGGCGTCTTTGGCGCCTTTTTCACGCTTGATTGTTGACCATTTGGAATGCCCGGACATGTTTGTCTGATGCTCCGTTTATATCTGTTATTGTACCAGATTTTACTCATACATGAAAGCCCTTGAGGAAGCACTGCCTTTGCTCAATACTGAAGGTTGGTTGTATCATAGAACTACCAACTCATCAGGGTAAGCAGACATGCCCCAGAAAAAGCAAAAACCATCCCGCAAGTTACCGTTAATGAAACGCTACGGACTCATCCTGTTCGTGCTGGCTTTTGCGCTCGTTGGCGGCAAAATGCTGTTTGCGTCGTACGCCGCCACTGCAGCGAATATGCATATTATCGCCACACTCTACGCCGGCCCGACCAGTTCAAACTGGACAAAACTGACCAGCGCTGCGCCAACCGTCAAGTATGCAATCCTGGACATCTGCGCCCCGGATGGCACCGGATCGGGCTGCAGCAATACGCCTGCCGATGCCAAGAACTCAACCTGGACATCACTCATTGCATCACTCAAAGCCGCTGGCATCACTCCGCTGTATTACATTTCCACGAACTACGGCCAGGTACCGACCGCAACGATCGAAAGTGAGTTAAACAACGCCATCACTTGGTACGGCATTGCCTCGCCGATGTTTGACACGGTCTCGACAGCAAGCACCTGCACGGCAGGCTTTATCCCCATGACTTGCTCTACTTACTACAAGACGCTCTACACCTACGCAACCGGCAAGGGCGCAGCTGCGGTCATGTACAACCCGGGCACCATTCCACCTTCCTCATACGTATTCGGTCCCAAGGCAATCCTGCAAGTATTCGAAGGGACTGCAAAGCAGTTTGAATCGACCCCGTTCCCATCCTGGATGCAGAGCTACGACTCCAGCCAGTTCTCGGCAACACTTGCCGCCGGCACCTCCAGCACGATCGCAACGGATGTCAAAGACGCCACCAACGACAACATTGGCAACTTCTTCGAAAACAGCGAGGCCGAGCCGCCGAGCTACTCGACACTACCGTCATTCTGGTCTACAGAAGTCAGCAACGTGGCTGCGGTTGGTGCGCCCGCCCCCGCACCCGCCCCATCGCCGTCCCCATCACCTTCTCCAAGTCCGAGCCCAAGCCCTTCGCCTAGCCCCAGCCCCGACCCTCAGCCTGATCCGGGTGGTTCTAGTGACCCGTCAGTATGCACGAACCCCGATTACAGCGCCTGTTTTGGCGGCACGGTCGACGCGGGTAGCCTGGATGGTTCCGACGGTGGCGGCGATATGTCAGGCACGAGCTCAGACAATGGGCCAGTCGCCGTGAGCGTTGACGGCGTACAAATTTCAAATAACGGCGCACTGGACACCACCCAGCTTTCGAACGGCAAGCACACAATCACCATTACAAAAAACGGTAAAACCATGAAAAAGACGATTTACGTCAACAACAAGCTGAGTGCGTTTAAGCGTGTACGCAACTACATGTACCCCGAGCTGGCGGGCACGCCCACACTTAGAAACATTGCCACAATCCTTACACTGCTGGCGCCGTTTATTATCCTTGCACTCTACATTCGAAAACCATTTATGAAAACAGCGCGAGCCTTGTATGAAAAGGCTATGCCCCCAAAGAGCTACCTGGACTAGACCACGGAGCATGACGCCAAGTAAAACCACCAGTTGCAGCTGGTGGTGGTTTAGGTGCAGTGTTTGGGTTTATTTGAGAAAGCAGTATTTGTCCGCTGGCTCGCAGCGTACCTTAGGCGTACTTGACGGTGCGGGATTGTTGACGCCCGGATACTGCGAGGTCAGGGTACTCAGCAAATTTTCGCTCTAGAAAATTGTTGATTCTTGCGTCGAGCTCGCTGGCTTCCATGTACCTCTCCCCTCCTTATGCCCCATGCCCTCATGGAACTATGTACTAGTGTAGGGGTTACCCCTGGTACTAGCTGTAAGCCAGTTCTCTACAAAAGGTGTAATAATTTTAGCTTAAGCTTATTTAGGGTAACAGAAAATATATGACCGTAGGGGCCAGGGGAATAGAGTATAGAAGCTTCCTGGAGTAATGTAGTGTGGGGTAAAAGGTGAGCACCGCAGCGGAGGCGTACTAGAAGAACGGCGCAGTGAGACGCGGAACTTTTCGCCCGCAATACGCCGCTTCAGGAAGCTTCTAGACGACTGGCTGGGAAGCGTTGTCAACTTCCCGTATCAATTTTACAAGCTCATCTGGCGTAGCCCAGGCCTTAAGCATGTAATGCATAGCACCGAGGGAGAACGCTTCGTCTATCTCGCGCTGGTCGTCGTAGTTACTGAAGACTATGATTTTGGTATCCGGCAGATTCTCTTTCGGCTTCAGCTTCTTTAAAAATTCTATACCGTCCATAACCGGCATACGCAGGTCCAGTAGAATAATATCCGGCTTTTTCTTCTTGAGCATCGTTAGCGCTTCTTTGCCGTTATACGCACGCATAAGCGAAATGCTTGCCGCATTTAGCACTCGCGCATATGCTTCGTTGAGTAATTGCTCGTCTTCAACAATGAGTACCTGTAAATCTTTGTCATCCACATTTACCATATGCGCCCCTTGCTCTCTCGCCATTGATTTAACCATTGCATTGTACATATGAAGGTGCCCGCGGGCTGTAAGCCAGTTCGCATATCCGCCGCCGTTACCACACGCCTATGCATTTCATTTCTTCTCTTTTGTTACACTTTCATTCTGCATCAGTGGCAGAGAAATAGCAAACGTACTGCCTTTACCTGCTTGCGAGTCAACGCTAATCTCGCCACCATGCAGCCGAACAATCTCCGCACTCAGGTACAGACCAATCCCGCTGCCGCCCGCCTCAACACTCAACGGATTGTGTATGCGAGAAAACTTTACGAACAGTCTTCCCAGATCGGCCTTTTTTATCCCGACGCCCGTATCGCTAATGGTCAGTTTGCACCTTTTGGCAGTCTGCGACAGACGCACCGTAATGCTGCCGCCAGCCGGCGTATATACACTAGCGTTGTGCAAGATGTTTTCGATGGCCATGCGCAGGTAGCCAAGGTCGGCCGAAACCCGAACCGGTTTGTCCGGCACAATTGCATCAAATACGTGCTGCCTTTGAGCAAACAATGCCTCCAAATCGGCGGATATGCCCTGCACGAGCGAGCGCAGGTCGACCGGTATCGGCATCATCACCAACCGGCCGGTGTCCGCCCGTGCGGCACTCAAGATCTGGTTGATAATCTGGATTTGCCGCTCGTTGCTCTCAAACGCCTTTGTCAGTACGTCTGTCTGGTCGTCGTTTATGTCGCCGACATAGCCCTGCAAGACCATACCGAGATACTGTTTGACCGCCGTCGCGGGAGTGCGCAGCTGGTGTGACGCCAGTGCCACAAACTCGTCCTTGCTCCGGCCGATTGCTTCCAGCTCCTCGTTCCGCTGCTGCAGCGCCCGTGCCGCCTGGCGGTTGAGTCGATCCTGCTGGCGCGCCAGTTCAACCTGAGCGCGCAAGTTCCGCTGCTCGGTCAGGTCCACGACCACCCCCGAGAACAACGACGGTGTGCCCTCGCTCGTGTCGTCTTCGGGCTGCCCACGCGCAAGAATCCAATGCTGTGTACCATCGCTGATTTCTACCCGACACTCGACTTCAAACGGCGTGTGCCGCTTTAGACTTTGTCGCACGGTCGTAGCAACATGTGCTCGGTCGTCTTCGTGTACGTCTGCCAGGAACAGCTCCAGGTTGTATATCCGCGCCCGCTTTTCCGGCATTTTGAACAGTTGCTTGAAATTGTCATCCCCAATAATTCGCTGAGTCGTTACATCGAACACCCAGCTGCCAACCTTGCCGATGGTAAGTGCGGCCGCCAACCGGCTCTCCGCAGTCACTACACGCTCAATAGCCTGCAGCTCGTCAGTTACAATCCGGGTTGACGCCAAAATGTGACGTACTTTGCCAGTACTGTCACGAAGCGGGCTATACGTAGCCTGCACATAGATGGGGCGCTTCACACCATCATCGTCAACCAGCAACGAATCAACCGGTGCGAGTTTGTACGGGCGACCGGTGCGAATGACGCCAAGCAAATGTTTGCGCAGATCTTTGCCGGCAGTCTCCATGAAGTGTGCCTGAGTATATGGGAATATCTCGAACAGCTTCCGGCCTATACAATCTTCCCTGCTGATCCCCGTCATCTTTTCCCGTAAGTGGTTGGCGTCTACGATTGTATAATCCGGGTCTGACGCCTCAAATATCAAATACGCGTCGGGTAAGTCCTGAAACAGCAGCCAATAATCAACCCCAGTTTGCTTGCTGGAACCTAGATCAGACGGCAACGTTTTCGAATTCATCACTCCCTGTAGCAGCCACGAGAAGCGGCACGTTTACGTAATACGAGAAGCGCTGATAGCTTATAAGTTTTCTGTCCTTGAGCCGGTGTAGCTCGACGGCGGTAGTTTCGCGTGTAAGCCCGACCATTTCGGCAATGTCCTGGTGGCTAAGACGAAGGGTGATCTTTGTAAGGCCGTTTGCCTGCTTCTCGCCAAACCTCGCCACCAGGTATTGCAGTATATATACCAGTTTTTCCTGTGCGTGTGAATGTTCCAGCGCGTAGATGTGCATGGTTGCGCTGGTGTAGTGCGCCATGTATGACTGGAATATCTGGTTCTTCAGTTCGCTGTCTCGCTCGAGCGCGGCCAGAAATTCCGCCTTTGGCAGGCTCATCACACTGCAGTCAACCAGCGCCTCATAGTAGTACAAACTCACGCGAGACTTGTCGAATATACACTCCACCGGAAAGATGTCGCCCGCACTCAGCAGCGTAACGGTGCGCTGATCGCCGCCATTTGTAATCCCGTACACTTTTGCAAGACCACTCTCCAGCACCAACACGCCGCGAGGGATCTCGCCTTGGAATAAAATAGTGCGGCGTTTAGCAAATTGCCGGGTTACCCCGATAGATTGTAATGACCTAAAGGCCCCGAACCTCAATCTGTCTTCCATCATGTACCAGTATAAGCCCAGACGCAGTAAATTACATCATAAAGTTGATTACGATTGCTTGCTCAACAAATACCGAAAGCTTAACCGCCGCTTGCGCCCAAGGTAAACAACCACAAGCAGCGTTCCCACTCCAGCATAACACAGTACCATGTCAACCGCCGACAAATACCGGTTCTGCACAAACACGTGCGGCACGCGGGACAGCATGGTTACGACGTCGACCATGTAGGTAAGTAGCACGGTCGCCGGCCAGGCAAGCCATCCACACACGCCACCCATAAACATACCCGCCAGGCCGGCCACCAGGCTCAGTAGCATCGCGAGCGGAATAAGCGCCACAACCAGCATGTTCGCAACCAGACTGACCAGCGACATCTGCCCAAAAATATACAGGACAAGCGGTATGGTCATTACCTCCGCGCATAGGCTTTCGATAACTATCTGCACGATAAGCGAAGGCTCATGTTCACCAAACAATCTATGCGTAACCAGCGGCCCAAGCACCAAAATGCCAAAGAACGCCAGGAATGACAAATACCAGCTAATGTCAGCCCACACGTACACAGGATTGGCGTATGCCGTTCCCGCGGCGGCAAGCAAAATCAGCAGCAGCGGGCGGACCGGACGGCCGTAATACCACGCGCCCAGACCCAGCACACTAACCACTGCCGCCCGCACAATACTCGCACTTGTCCCCGCCACCAGTAAAAATCCAAATACTAATGCCAGCGCGGCAAAGGTTGAAACCACCTTGGAGTGGCTACCGAGCACGCGACGCGTCGCCTCTAACAAAATGGTTAGATTGTAGCCACTGACCGCAATGATGTGCGTGAGCCCCACCATCAGCAGTGCCTGTGTGAGGTCTGTCGGCAACGTATTGCGCTGCCCCACCAGCAAACCGAGACCAAACGATGCCAGGGGCTCCGGCAACGCAGTTTGCATGCCGGCAGTAAATTTGCGGCGCAACGTATCGACCGCGGACGACGTGCCACCGACCTTTTGCAATTGCGCAAAACTTACTGTTGCCTGGTTGGCGCCGCGCGTTGGATACAGCTTGCCGCTCACCGCCACTTGATCGCCGCGGTACACCATATTCAGGCCAAAGCCGTTTACCTTTACCGTTCCCGGCGCTCTTATGTCACTCGGATACGTGAAATGTACGTCCCGAACGACAAAGCTGATCTGACTATTCTTGCCGTATACTGCATCAACATTTGCCGTTCCCACAAACTCCACCTTTTGCAGTGCCAGTCTGTGGTACGGCCGTAGTTCGTGCAGGTACACTCCACCACGCCACGCGCCCAGACTCAGCCCACAAAGTACTACAAGCAACAATGCAAGTGTAGTGCGCCGCCGGCAGGTAAGCGCGGCAAGCAGGAGCGGCAGCAACACCACCAAGCCGTGTAAATCCGCAAACCACCGCGACACAACGAGCCCAAGCAAAAAAGCAGTACAGCCGCATATCAGTATGGTCGTGCGGTACCACTTTTGCAGCCAAACTGCAGCAAACATGGCACCAGTGTACCAATCCGACCACCTCAAACCATGAGCAAAACCAGACTACCCCTGAGAAAAGATCAAGGCTGTGCTGGCAGGTAGTGCAAACGTACCAGTGCCGGACTGCGCATGCACCGCAGACACATGCTTTCCCAGGAAGTCCGGGCTATACCGCTTATCGTCGCTGCAAAATCGCACGTGCCACATACCGTTACGCGGGAAGCTCATGCTGTAGTTTTCGAACGCGCGATTGCCAAAATTCACCACGACCACTACGTCGTCTTTGGGGCCGCCATTTTGCCAGCGATGATAGCCAATCACCTTATCGCCTTCGTCAACATGAAACAGGTTAAGTGACCGACCACTTAGACCGGCGCTCAGTTTGCCTGTGTTTTTGCGCAAACCAATCAGGTCGCGGTATGCGTCCACAATGCCCTTGTACTCTTCCACATTGTTCCACTCCAGACCTTTCCAGTCGTTGAAGTTGCCGCCCATCATAAACTCCTGGCCCTGCAGCAGCATTGGTATGCCCGGTACGGTCAATAGTAGCGTGGCCGCCAGCAGTGCCTGCTTGCGGGCGAACAAACCAGCACTTTTGCCCGGAGCTATAACCTCGTTCAGCCGGGCCGAGCCGTTGGCGGCGGAGTCGTGCGAATCCACGTACACCACACGCTGCATCGCATCGTCGTTGTAGCGGCGGCCCAGCTCGCCGATTACGCCCGTGAAGTTAAGATTATTCGGGTCGTCGGTCCCCAGCGCCTCGCGCAACACCTGCGGGAAATGTACCTCCCATTGTGCCGAAAATCCCGCGCCGCCCTCTGTGACAGGTTTGGTTATGTAGTTGTTCGCACCCACGTCTTCGCCCACGGTAAACACCGCCGGGTTAAGTTTGTGAGCCACTTCGTTAATCTGCTGCAACAGACGCCAACCGTCGGCGAGGTCGGTATCCGGTACATCGTTCTGACCTTTGGCATTGCGGATGAAAATGGTCGAATCCACACGTAAACCGTCGAGATGGCAATCGTACATCCACATCCGCACGTTATCGAGAATATAATCGCTGACCTCTCGCCGCCCGAAGTCCGGGCGCGTATCGCCCCACGGTGTAGCGCTGCGCCAGTCATTGTAGAAGTAAATGCCGCCTTTGCCGTTTTCCTGCCAGCCATCGTACTGCCAAATATCGAGATCGGCCGGGCCGAAGTGGTTGTACACAACATCCAGGATGACCGAAATGCCGCGGTTGTGTGCTGCGTTTACAAATTCCAGAAACTTGTGCCGGCCACCGTACTGTGACTCGACCGTGTAAATATACATCGGGGTATAACCCCACCATTCGCGCTCCGGCGACATGGTGGAAATGGGCATCAGCTCGATGGTGGTTACGCCCAGCTTTTGCAAATAGTCCAGTTTGGCGCATATGTCTTCAAACGTGCCAATGGTGGACGGGTCCGGACGGTAAAATGTACCGACATGCATTTCGTACACAACCTGCTTGTCGATATCCGCCGGCTTAAACTTCTGGTCAGTCCAGTCAAAGTGCGTATCGACAATTACTGAATTCCCCGCAGAAGTCGTGACTTGCAGTGCCCGCGGATCGTTTTTGAACAACCGCTGCTCGCCGTTCCGGATGGCATAGCGATATTCCTGGCCCGCCTGAGCACCCTGCACAGTCACCGCCCAGTAGCCGTCGCCCTCGCTTTCCATGGGCGTTTCTTGCCATTCGTTAAACGACCCCGAAACCGCCACACTACTGGCAAACGGCGCCCATACACGAAAGCTCACGCCGCCGCGCCGTACTACCGCGCCAACATCTTTTTTGTGCGGCCCGCTCATTAGGATCCATTATGCCCGACTTTTGCTTGATAGCGCAAGCGTTATAATCTGTTCCGCAGATTGACTTTTTGCCAAAAATATCGATAATGTAAGGAGTTATTTTGCCTTTTCGACAGCAAAATGCCCCCGCAGCCGCGTTCAGCCATATACCGACTGAAAAAGCAGCCAGTCCACCACGGACTGGGAAGAGCAGCCGGACAAAATGTGAACCATTTTGCCCGCGCGATGAGAAGCCCAGAATGGGTGTCTCATTACCGCGACGCGGGCCCATAGCTCAGTTGGTTAGAGCAGCGGCCTTTTAAGCCGCGTGTCGTGGGTTCGAGTCCCACTGGGCCCTCCAAGCAAAATGCCTCAGCACAGCTGGGGCTTTTTGTTTGGATTGTCCGGCGAGGCTAACGAACGAGGTTCGTAAAATCGGCCTCTCCCTGGCCGATTTAGAGCTAGCGCCAAAGGCGCGAGCGATCCCACTGGGCCTCCAAAAAATAGGCTTAAAGCTATTCGTAAGCAAAATAGTCGGCTGGCGGAAGGTTTAAGATTGCTGAACCAGGATGGTTAGCGAACTCCTCAATGCGTGCACGGATAGCTTCCAGATCTTTATAGCCATCTTGCCTATCAGAGTACGCCCGAAAGTACGTACCTTCACCAGTTGCAACGACCGGAGCCGCATGGACACCCTCTTGGTTGGGTCCAAGTAGCATAGCCCTGAGGTCTTCATTATCGTATAAAGTCAAAGGTGGCTTGACTACAATTGAGGCGATGTATCGTTCACGTCGATAGTCTTCTCCAACACCCCTAAGCTCCTGATCGTAAATTGTTGCTGTATACTTTTCGCGTCCTGCCACAGATAAATCTCCAGCCACCCTCATAATATTTAAAATCTGCAAGTACGGGCACATAGTACTCTATCTGGTGTGGTGTCATCAATGACAGCCACTGCGCGCGTTGGGTTATGAATATAGATTAGAACGAGGCCAAAGGCCGAGAGTTCCCATTGGGCTCTCTACAATTCTTTCGTGTAGCGACATTTAATTTTGGCCATTGGCAAGTTATGCCGAAACGTAACAGCTACTTTCGCTCCCAGGTCTCAAACCGAAACGTAATACCATTTTCAGTTATCGGTTCACTTTGGGAAACGAGTTTAAACAAATGTTTGTATTCGGGGAAAAATTTCGTGCAATGAAAATCGCCTTCCAACTGCGTCAAGTGCAAGTCCGTCACCAGGTCCAACGTCGATGCGAACAGTAGCGCGCCACCAAACACAAACACGTCTTCATTTGAGTTTTGTAAGAATTCACGCGCATCTGCAACCAGTTCAAACCCCGTGCGCAGTGACCCGGCTTTGTGGCTTGCGACAACGTTGCGACCGGGCAGCGGCTTGGACATTTCAACGTATGTACCGTAGCCCATCAGGATTATGCCGCCATCGACTTCCTGGCGATAGTGCCTAACATCCGTCGGAATCTTTCCTTGCCAAGGCAGGCCGTGTTCGTCGGCCAAACCACGCCTTTCATCTATAGCGGCTACGCACGTAAACTTTGGCATTATTACTCCAGTATACTAAATGCATGGAAACCGATCCGCAGCCGCACGTCGACCCACCACCACCCGCATCCCCTACTCCTGTTTCGCCGCCCGAAAAAGGCCACAACTGGCTCAAAATTGTATTGATAACAGTCGCCTGTATTGTGGGGCTACTCACGGTTGTAGGAGCAGTGATTATATTTATGATTGGTTCGTTCTTCAACTCCTTAGGCAATGACTGTGAAAACAGTCGTGTTGCGGCATACAGCGCCGCACAACGGGCAAAGCCTGCGTTCAACCGTATTGTCATAATCCAGGGTGCGCCCGGCAAACCAGTCACCATGCAAAAGCAGGCCGGAGACTGTTTCGGCAGCATGCCAACAGCATGGCTAAGCCGCAGCGTGGCAGTAAATGAGACGGCCGAGCAAGCAGTAGCACAGGTGACCGCTTCGCTGCAAAGCCAGGGCTACACCGGGCCTACACACGATAAAGACATAAATCCGCAGGCCAGCCCTTGTGGCTATAGCGAACTACTCACTTTCCGTAAGAAATCCCAACCGGATATCGGCATTTCCATGAATTGTGACGACAGCCAGAGCGTTGACGGCGCCTGGGGATCACTACTCGTAACCGAAGTTGACGCCCAGCTGACATTTGTCGGTCAGGAATAATAAGACCCAAATAAATCCGGGCATTACATTTGAGTACACAGCCACTCATGCGGCTCGCTACACAAGCCCGAAGTGCTGCATAGCTACGGCAAATCCGTGGTCTTCAACCGGTGGCGCAACCCAATCAGCAATGTCCTTCAGTTCATCGGGAGCGTTTCCCATAGCGACTTTCACACCGTCCTCACCCGCAGCCGCAAACAGTGAAAAGTCGTTCGTACCATCACCGATAGCTAGTGCCCGTCGCCCGTAGAGCCGGACATGACGCAGCATTTGCTCTACGCCATGCTGCTTGTCAACTCCGGCATCAACGACTTGAATACATCGAAGCTCTTCACTAGTTCTGTAACCCATTATCGGCGTATGCTTTACGCCCGGTGCACCATCCAACACAGCTAGGAGTTCTTCACCTCGCTCGATTCCAAAGATCGCAAAAACGGATGGTGCACTTTGTACTACCAATTTGCCGCTCTCTATGCACGCCCGCGCTTCTTCAGGTGGGCGGCCTGGCCAGCCAACCTCAAAGTACAGGCGCGTACAGAGTCGGCCTATGCCAAGCACCGTGTCGCGTACCGCCTCTGCACTCAACCACTGCGACCACACAACCTCTCCGCTATCTGCATGCACCACCGTTGCGCCACCGTCCAGTGCACAGAGGTTGTCGCGTAGATCCAGCGGTTCGACCAGCTTTTGTATGAGGATGTGTGACCTGCTCGTAGCTTCCAGGAGCGGCAGCCCATTAGACCGTAAGTCGTGGGCAACAGCCTGCACTTCCGGTGATGGCAACCGTTCGCCATGAATGAGCTGTGTGCCATCTACGTCGCTCAGCACAACGCCGATATTATGTTTGTTCACATGCATCTTTCATTATATGAAGCAAGATTTTAACATCTTAAGCAATCTTAAGCAAATTCTCTCAAGTAAGCACACACTCAGGTAACCATTTTTACTGCACCAATGTGCAGTCCATGTAAAGGTTAGTGTTACTACGCCAGGCTTGCGGCAAAAGGAGGTGTGGCCGTGCACGAAGATGCGCATCCGCGAAGACTGTCTTTCCTATTTTTGAGTGTGCTCGCAACTGCTTGCCTGGTTTTGCTTTGTATTGACCTCGCTAAAACAAATGTGCAGTCACTTAAAAATGGCAACCCCATCACTCCGGTGGGTTACCTACAGACGCTTGGCAAAAGCGCGCAACTAGCGGCACGTAAGTTCGAGTACACTACGCACGCGACAAAAGGTACCGCGAAACGTGGCCCCGCAACTGTTGCTGCCGGCTTTACCGGTGCAATAGCGCATGGAATCGGCGCGCTTGGCAGCTTCACTGCTCACGGCGTTGCTACTGCCGGGCGAGGTGTGGGCAGCATAGTCCTTGGCTTTGCACATATTATTGGCCGCATACCCCACTTCGTTGCACTGGCAGTTAATGTTAATACTTACATTAAGACCGCCGACTACGTGCACGTACCGGTCATCGGGCCACCAGCCGACCCGTCGGTGCCTGGGGCAATTGCCGTAACCCCCGCACTCGCGGTAAAAGCTTCGCCAGTCGCACAGCCAGTGCCTGCCCCCGCGCCAGCCACACCCACCGTCGCGGCTGCTCCGCCCGCAATTGCCACACCACCCATCCGCTTCAATACACTAAATACATACGCTCACGGTAACTGCACATGGTGGGCAGCCAACCGACGCGCAGAAGTTGGCGACCCCATCCCGAACTCCTGGGGCAATGCCGCTACCTGGGCATCGCGTGCCGCGCGTGACGGCTACACCGTCGACCACCATCCAAGTCCTGGCGCCATAATGCAAACGCCCTACTCAGCCGGTGGCCTGGGTCACGTCGCGTACGTAGAAGGCGTCGACACGGACGGCACGTGGCACATTTCCGAGATGAATGCCATTGGCTTTAATGAGGTTGACCGCAAAGCCGAGTGCCCATCTGCAGCCGCCAACTATAACTTCATCCACGACAGACAGTAGCCGGCTGGTCACCCCTGCATCTGCTACACTAATTTCATGCTCAAGATGCTTCTTCAGTTTGTGATATCCGGCACGATTGTCGTTGTTGCCACAGCAGTCGGACAGAAAGTAAGCCAAAAGTGGGCCGGGCTTATCGTTGCGCTGCCACTCTGGACAATCCTGGTCTACGTCTTTCTACTCCTGAACAATAAAACGGCAAACCACCACGAATACCTGCTCTCGGCACTGGTTTTTATGATTCCCGCGGCAATCTTTTTAACGTCGCTGCTGGCACTACACCGGTTTAATGCATACGCAGGCCTGGCGGGCGGAGCCATACTGTACGCAATCTCGGCGCTGCTCGTAAATAAACTCATGTAGGCGAGGAGTCGCAACGGGCAAACTGGCTGGCAACCCCGTCACCACCCACCTCAAACAACGACCGTGAAAGCGCGCTACTCTTTCTTCTTCTTTTTCTTGCCGCCCTCTTCGTCACCCTTCTTCTTGCGATGCGTAAAAAGCAGGAATACGAGGCTAAAGAGCGCACCACCCAAAATCACACCAGTCTGCGCATTACTCAGCTGGTGCCACATCGGCAGTTTATGAATCTGGTGCTGGATGTTCGCGTTCAGCAGTGGTACAACCAGCAGCGCACACAAGAGACCGGTCGCCAGTGCGGGCAATATGTTCGTGACGCCTTTGGCACCCTTCACGCTTCCGCGTGTAAACAAAATGGTGAGCAGAAACGGAATAACAAGCAGTGCAAGCTGCGCATACTGCGTGGTCGCGAGTATGCTGTTGGAGTTCGACATGCTGGTCAGCACGCCGGTAACATCACTTGCCGTGTATGTCACAAGCACACTGCCAAGGCACAGACTCATAAACGCAATTGCGCCGTTCACTCTGAGCAAAATAACCGCCAAAGCCGGCATCAGTGCCAGGGCGGCAAAAACGACAAGGTACGTGACCATATCATAAATATACCACAAGCACTATCGGTGTTTTGCAGCCTCTGCAGCCCAGGGGAGAGTAGCCCGAGACTTTGGCTTTGCTGAAGTCCGGCGCGCGTTGAGAGGGGAGGTTCCCCTCTCAGGGGCTACGCCCCTACCTTATCTTTGCGACGGCCAGACTTGGCGTGTTGCTCAACGTACTCGATGATCTTCTCGGCCACGTTGCGCCCGGTCACCTTCTCGATCCCAAACCCGGGGCTGCTATTCACTTCAAGCACCAGCGGTCCTCGCTCACTGCGCATCATATCCACGCCACAAATGGGCAGTCCCATTGTCTTCGCCGCCTTAATTGCAGTACGGCGCTCCTGATCAGTCAGCTTCACAATGCCGCCTTCGCCGCCCTGGTGCAGATTACTCCGGAAGTCATCGTCCAGGCTCTGGCGCTTCATGCTGGCAACTACTTTGCCGTTCACGACAAATGCACGAATGTCAGTCCCCGCACTTTCTGCAATATATTCCTGCACAATAAAGCTCACACCCTCCACATAGAAGGCCTGCATTACCGCTTTGGCCGCCTTGCGTGTTTCGGCCAGCACCACACCATTGCCATGCGTGCCGCTCGCCACTTTGATGATTACCGGCGCACCGCCAACCTGGTCCAGCACATCCTCGAGGTCTGCCGTTTCGCGCGCAAACACCGTCTTTGGTATGCCTACACCGGCTTTGGCAAGCAGCTGCGTGCTGCGCAGCTTGTCGCGCGAGCGCACAATTGCAATCGACGTCGTGGTCGTAAACACATTTTGCATTTCAAACTGCCGGACCATGGAAGATCCATACGCGGTCAGATTAGCGGCAATACGCGGAATCACTACGTCAATATCATGCAACGAGTCACCTTCATAACGCACCACTGGCTTGCCGCTTTCGAGTGTCACGTAACACTTTGCGTAGTTCACGACGCGCACATCATGACCGCGGCGCATGGCTTCTTCTTTCAGGCGTTTCGTACTGTAGTTGCCCGGACCTTTGGAAAGTATCGCAATCTTTAGCCCATTGCCCGATTGTGCGCCCGACTTTTTCTTGAGCTTCTTCAGGTCGCGCTCCAGCGCGGCAGCCTTCTGCTCTTCGAGTTCGCGCAGGGGCTCACCACCAGACACGTCCACCAGGAATTTACCCTGCAGCAACCGTCGGCCGAGCAGGATCGGGTACGTCTTTTCCGACCGGTCAGACAGCGTAAATGTAGCTCGAATAATTCGGTCCTTTACGCGAATACGCAACTTTACTTTGTAGCGCAGTTCTTTGTGCCCGAACGAGTTAGCGACTCGCGTCAGCGTGTAGTCGGGTTTGGTAAAACGCTGCACGGCGCCGGTATAGCTTTCCGATTCCGGGCCAAAAAGCACAAAGTACAGGCCGTCTTCTTTTTCTTCGATACTACTTGCCCAAATGGCACTCGTGTCGGCGCCTGTATCAACTTTGGCGGCGACATTCATCATGTCGAAGTCAAGCAGGTCAAGCCGCTCTGCGCGGCCAATTACTGTCAGTTCTTTTTTAGCCATTACATAAACTCCGCTTTAAATTTTTCGCGTATAAAATCAACCGAACGCACAATGTCGTCATTTACAATTACCACTACTACATCGCCAGGCTTGGCGACTTCGGCTGCCCGGTCCAGCGCCTGGTCCTCACGCACAATTCGCTCGACATTCGGATTCACCCCCGCGATAGCGTCGGCAAAAATCTGCGACGTGCGGCCAGGAATCTGCGGGAAACGAATGGCATCTTTTGCGGGCCGGAAGTAGCCATCGATCTTGTCGTACACAATAATCTTGTCGTAGTGCGGCGCAATAGTCCGCCCAGTTTCCTGCATCAGGTCGTCAGTGCGGTCGTGCGCCAGGCGCACCACACCAATCACGCTTCCGCCCGGTGCCACCTGTGTGTGCGCCAGATCGCCCACGTAAGACAGCGATATCTTTTCATGCGCGTAGTCGGCCAGAATCGTCACTCCGGCATTGTTCTTAAGCAGCGTCAGTCGACCACCGTATTTGTCCAGGCGTACCGATTCTACAACCTCACGGAAGTTTTCGGGCAGTTCTCCCTTGCAGTAGCCATACACGGCGCCAATGGCAGCCAGCAGGTTCCAGACTGACGGCGGAAACGCGCCGTTAAATGTCCACGGAATCTGTTTCAAATCTGCCAGTACTTTGTCACCATCACTCGCACGCAGTACCACCTGCTCGGCGTTGTTCACGGTCAGCACGACCCCGCCCTGAGAGAGGTGCGACGCAATATCGAAATGCTCGAATGTGAGGCCAAACGGCACCTTGGTGCGGGGCCGGGGCGACTCGTCGACCAGGCTTAGCTTCTGGCAGACCAGTTCGTCATCTGCGTTGAAAACTGCATACGAATTATCTGGTCGCAGGCGGGCAAATACGAACTGTTTTGCGTCCGCAATATCCTGCTTGGTATTCAGCCGCTTGGAGGAACCCAGGTGGTCTTCAAAGACATTCAGGAACACGCCGACTTCATGGTAGCGATACCCAAGCCCGGCAGATGCACTGCAGCCGAGTGAGCATTCAAGTACGGCAACACCGTTTTTGCGCAGTTCTGGGTGTTCGTGGAATTCCCACAGATAGCGGCCCGGGCAGACACTCGGCACCAGACCCCAGGAGTCCTTGGAATCATCGAGCGTGCTGCGACGCTCACCGTTCACAAAGTGGCCGGTGGTATCAACTTTTAGCACGTTTTTGCCGAGTTTTTGCAGCACATCGGCAATAATAGCGACCGTTGTCGTCTTGCCTTTCGTACCGGTAACGGCTATTTTCGGAACCATGCTAATTCTCCTGTCCAGTATAAAGAGTCTCGCCTTGCGACGCGACCCGCTACAACCGCAACAAAGCATCTGCTCGTTGCTTACAAATTATACTATATTTCTAGCATTTTTGCAATATCACAAGCCGTATTAGTGCTGTGCGTGAGAAACGTGCTGGTACGAGAGGTACAGCACTGCCGCAATCAGCAGTACCAGGCAGATGATCATCGGGATAAAACCGTTTTGCTTGGCACGTAGTTTACGCATTTACCCGCACTATACCGCTTTTGGCAATATTTGTTAAGTGGCCTATCTGTTGCAGCGACCGAAAGCCGTATAAAAAGTAGTCGTTTTGCTTGCATATCACCGCTAGAAGCATATGATCGTACTTGCAGAGGGTATAGCAATGGAGACCTTACCACCAGGCACGGTTCAGGCGCAGCTTCCGCCGGATACGCTCGAGCATTACCGGCAACTCGAGTCTTTTGTGGGCACCAAAATAGCAGCTAGTCCTGGCGCCTTCGCGCTGATAGCAGTTGACCTCGAACGTCTTAAAGAAATCAACGACATGTATGGTCATATGGAGGGCACACGCTATATACAGAATGCGCTCGACGTTCTGCGCAGCTACGTTCGCAGCGGCGACGATGAGGCCCGTTCGGCGGATTCGGTTGTTCCCGGCCAGGCGCTTCATACCAGCGGCGATGAGTTTTGGGTGGTACTAGAGGATACTACCGAGCAATCTGGTGTCGACGCATTTACCTCGCGTATACAGCAGGCGCTCGACGACTTGGGCATTGGTGCCGCAATCGGTGGCCGCGTGCACCAGCCCGGCGAATCCGCGGCGCGCTTAATCGTTATGGCCGACGCGCTTATGTACCGGAACAAACTCGAACGCGTGCCGGAGCTTAACAGAGCCGCCGAGGAGCGGTTCCTGGGCGCGGTTGCTACCATACAGGCACTGGGCATTTCAGTACGTTCAGTA
>Ga0068856_100002138_pt1 | contig 20473 bp, 17 predicted proteins | sample KBSCornC62_FD_66595 | JGI IMG/M metagenome (GOLD analysis project Ga0068856, IMG submission 66595) | Corn rhizosphere microbial communities from Kellogg Biological Station, Michigan, USA - KBS Corn C6-2 | ecosystem: Host-associated > Plants > Roots > Rhizosphere > Soil ... | reverse complement strand
GACGAGGACGTGCACGACCTCGCCGGCCTGGCCGAGATCAACCGCTACCTGTTCGCTTCGAGCGAGGAGCGGATCGAGATCGCCGCCGGCCGCGCCTAGCCGGCGCGGTAGTGGTCGTACTTGAGCTCGCGGACCTCCCAGTCCGCGTCCTCGGGCACCGGAAAGAGGTGGCGGACGCGCGGGGTGTCGATCCGCTCGCGGTGCCCGACGTCGCCCTCGATCGCGGGGAAGTCGAGGGTGCTGTGCTCGGGCGCGTCGACCTCCTCGAGCCAGGGGGTGGCGGTGATGCGAATCTCTCCCTCGTCCGGGATCGGCTCGAGGATGCGTGTCTCCTGGTTCATGTGGTGCTCCTCCTCTGACGGCTCGAAGTGTTGGGCGGGGACCTCGTCGATCCGCCGCGCGTCCCGCGAGATCGCGATTTCCTCTGCTGCGGGCATCTCCGGAACGTGGATCTCCTCCGCCTCGGCGATTTCTTCCGCCACGGCGATCTCGGTGTCGCCGGCACCGAGGCCGCTGGCGATCAGGGTCTCGTCGGCCGCGGTGTTGAGGTCGGCGCTGAGCTCACCGAGGGCGGTTTGGCGCAGGATGCGACGTACGCCTTCCTCGATCCAAGCCGCGATTGCCAGGCCGGGCGTGGAAGGCGCTCCGTTCATCAGCGAGCGCTCCAGCTCCAGGGCGCTCTCGACCCGCTCGCGGGCCTCGATCCGGTCGAAACTCTCATCGGCGATCAGGGCGGAGGCGCGCATCGGCAGCGAGGCGCCCACCGGCCCATGGCCGTCGAGCACGGCGCGCAGCGCCAGCAGGTGGTCGCTGAGGCCCTCGAGCGCGGAGCCGCGGCCGCAGCCGAGCTCGAACCGACCGACCGCCCAGGCGAGGGCGCCGTCTGGATCGGGCCGCGCCTCGAGAGTGGCGGCGAACTCGGCAAGCTCGATCGCCTCTTCCTCGCTGAGCTCGTAGGAGCCTGAGCGAGTGGCCGGAGCGCCGGTGGCGATGCGGGCCCAACGGTCTTCGCCGGTGGGAGCGAAGGCGTAGGGACCGAGGCCAACGCTGCCGGGCTTGAAGAGGTGCATGACGCTGATCAGCTCGCCGAGCTGACTCAGGGCCGCGGCAGCGCTCTCGGCGCCCTCGCCCTGCTCGGCGACGGCAAGAAACTGGGGCTGCCAGGCGGCCCGGCCCATGCCCTCGCTGCGCATCGCCTCGATCGGCGCCTCGATCGAGTCGGCGCGGACGATTTGGAGGCCGTTGGTGAGCTGCAGGCGGGGCAGCGGCATCCGCAGCCCGACCAGCGGCGCGATCAGCACCTCGGCCTCCTCGGCGCCGCGAGTCTCGGCCTCGAGCACGGCCAGCGCGTTGCGCAGCCGCTCGTGGTCGAGAGAAAGTTCGGTGCTGCCGTCCCAGAGCGAGGCGAGGAAGACCGTGAGCATCTGAGCCGCGCGCTCACCCGGGTCGCCGGGAACCTGCTCGCCGCGGGCCTCGAGGTAGGCGGTGGCGATGCCGGCGGCGGCGACCGTGTCGCGGGCCGGGCCGAAAGCGTCCAGCTGGCGCAACGCGCTATCGCGTTCGCGCACGTAGAGGGAAGTCAGCGGCCGGTAGCTGTAGAAGAGCGAATCGTCGCCGCTTTCAGCGTCGACGTCGTAGGGGATCTGGTCGCCGCCGGCGACGAGGGCGCTGAGCCGTATCGCCGCCTCGGAGGCAAGACGGGTCAGCGACTCGTTGAGCAGGCGATCGCGCACGGCCCTCGCTTCCCCCCCGTGCCTGGCGCTCCTGCGCCTGCACGGACGCTTGCAAGACGTAACTAGACGACGGCGGGAGCCGGCTCGGCAGCGTCTTCGAAGAGCCAGCGGGCGCCGTAGCGGCGCATGTCCTCGACCAGCGGCACCAGCGCCTCGCCCTTCTCGGTCAGCGCGTACTCGACCCGGGGCGGAACCTCGGGGAAGGTGTGGCGCTCGACGATCCCCTCCTCTTCAAGGGCTCGCAGGCGCAGCGAGAGCGTGCGCGGGCTGATCCCCTCCAGCGAGCGCTCCAGCTCGCAGAAGCGACTGGACCCCTCCGCCAGATCGCGAATGACCAGGAGGGTCCACTTGCCGCAGACGACTTCGGCCGTGCGGCAAACGGGACATTGGGAGTTGGAAGCTGCACTCATGATCGAAACGAGGCGGCTTGTGGCGATTGCCCCGCTTCAGCAAGTGTAGCGATGCTGCTTCACTTACTGAAGTTTTGCGCTGGGAAGCGCTATTCGCGGTGACCGGTGACGACCGGTTCGATTTTCAGCACGTTGAGCTTGTAGCGGGTGCCGGTGTCGCCGATGACGAAGGTCTCGGGGATGCCGGGTTCGAGTTCGAGCAGTTCGCAGCGGCTCGTGCCGGCGAGGCATTTGCCGTCGCCGAAGACGCTGGTGATGGATTCGGAGATCAGGAAGTAAGGCTGCTGGCTGTTCGGAGTGATGCCCATGTAGGCGAACATCGGCGCCTTTTCCGAGGGCAGCGGCGCGGGCGGGATCACTCCGTGCTTGACGTTGGATTCGTCCTTCTTCTTGCCGTCGGCGCCCGTCGTGATCTTGGTGATCTTGATGTCGGCGGCGAAGGTGAAGAGCGTCAGATGAGGCGACGAGCCGCCGCCACCCGTTTCGGGGGCGCCTTCGGTTTCGGTCGTCACTTCAGTGGTCGTCGTCCCTCCCTGGCCGCTCTTGGTCTTTGTCACAGTCGTCGAGGTCGAGGTGTTGGCTGTCGAGTCCCCGCCTTCTTCGCCGCCGCCCAGCTTCGTGCCCTTCAGCATCGGTCCGGTGTAGCGCTGCTTGAACGGGTCCGTGGGCTTGTCGTGGCGCAGGCGCTTGCGGTAGTCGCGCAGGCCCGGCTTGGCCTCAACCACGGCAAGCTTCGAGCCGGCCGGTTCGGGGCTGGGGGCGGCACCGACCGAGACGGGCGCGGGCGCGGGCGCCTGCTTGGAACCGCCGCCGAGCAGGAAGGGCACGGCGACGATCGCGACGATCGCCAGCACCACCAGCGGCAGCAGGTGGCGGTCGCGCAGGTCCCAGTAGAGGTCCACCAGTGGCTCTGGGACCTTCAGGTCGGACATCTTCATCTCCGGCCCCTTCTTCAGCCAGTTCACGGCGCGCCTCCCGTAGTCGTCGAGGCCGGGACCGAGGCCGGCGGTTCAGCCGGGCCTTCGGGCGAGGCGCCCGCGGTGGCGCCGAGGCTGGGCGGGGTGAGGTAGGTGGTCACCGAGAAGTTCGCCTGCAGGGCGGGGAATTTCGCTTCCGAGTCTTCAGCCAGCGAGAAGCCGTTGATCGTGATCAACCGCCCGTCGACGCCGACCTTTTCGTTCGTCGTCTTGACCAGCGAGTCGAGCCCGTTGATGAAATCGGCAATCTTGAAGAAGCTGCCGGTGAAGGTGAGCGAGTAGGGCATCACCGCGAGGCCGGCCGGGCCGACGGAGGCGCCGAGCGGCATCAAGGAAGCGGCCGCCTCGGTCGCCGAGACCGGTTTACCGCTCGCGCTCGAGAGCGATGCGCTCGCTTCGGATTCGCCTTCGCCGCTCGCTTCCAGGCTCAGGGTCTGGAACCGAACTTCCGCGTGCTTGGAGATCCGGTTCACCTGGACCAGCAGCGAGGGGGTTTCGTCGTCGGAAGGGACGGCCTTGCCGAGCACGACCAGGTGCTGGTAGTCGACCGGGAATTCTTTCCGCGCTTCTTCGGCGGTGCTGACTTCGGATTCGTGCTGCGCCAGCGAGCTTTCAAGGCGTTCGACCTGCTTGTCGAGCTTGCTTGCTTCGCTGCGCTTGGGACTGAGCACGAGGATCCAGAACGCCCCGGCGACGACCGCGATGGCGAGCATCGCGATGAGCAGCACGTTGGTCTTCTTCTTCGCCTCGACGTTCATCAGCCTTCTTCGCTTCCTTCTTCGGAGCCTTCGCTCGGGGCCGCCGTCGATTCGGCCGTCGCCGTGGCGGAGGTCGCCACTTCTTCGCCTTCTTCGAGCGGCACGGGAGCGGCGTCGAAGGCGACGACCAGGCTGAACTGGGCGATGAAGCTGCGTGTCCGGCAGTCGCCACCGCCGCCCTTGCCGCTGCCGGCCTCGCCTTTCTTGCTGGCCAGTTCGGAGGTGGTCACGCCGACGCGAGTCACCCCGTCGATGTCTTCCAGCGCCGTGACGAAGCCCGCCACGGCTTCCTGTCCTGCGGCGCAGCCGCTGAGTTCAAGAGCCGGCCCGGCGATCCCGCCGCGAAGCGAGGACCCGCTGCCGCCGCCTTCCCCTCCGGTGACGGAGCCCGGACTGGCCGATGCGTTGAGGCTGGTCAGCCAGACGTTGCTCGGCAGCACCAACGCGAGTTCCCGCATCACCCGTTCCCAGTCGAAGCGACTGTCGGCAAGGCTCCTCACCGTGGCGATGCGCTGTTCGGCCAGCGTGCGGAACTGGGTGTAGGCGGAGAGCCGCTTCGCCTTCGCCTGCGCCACCGCGTCTTCGCGCCCGAGAGTGGCGATTTCAGCCTTGCTTTCGGAGATGCGGTTGCCGGTGAGGACGAGCATGGTGACCCCGATCAGGGCCAATGCGAGGGCGCCGAGCACGATGTAGAGAAGGGGGCCCGAGCGCAGCTGCGCGCCGTCGCCGCGGCGCTGCTCGGGTGGGATCAGGTTGACGGGACGCATCGCTCAGCTCTCCAGCGCCAGGCCATAAGAGAGGGTGAGGCGGGCGGCCGTGGGCTCGTCGTAGCCCTCGAGCCCAGCCGGACGGGCGACCGTGATCGCCTGGCCGAGGTCCTCTTCCATGCGCGCCGCAAGGCCAGGTATCGCGCCGCCCTGACCGCTGAGCACGATCCGGCTCACCGGCAGCGCGCCCTCCTGGGCGCCGTAGTAGTCGAGCGAGAGGCGCAGCTCGTCGAGCAGGGCGGTGACGCCCTCTTCCAGCGCCGCGCGCGCCTCGGCGACGATGTCGGGGTCGCCTTCGAGCGCCTCGATCGGCTGCTCGAGGCCGGCGTATGCCAGCCATTGCGCGGCGTGCTCGGCGCTGAGCCCGCGCGCCGCGGACAGTCGCTCGCCGATCGACTCGAGGCCGGCGTGCGAGACCCGGGTGAAGAGGCAGGAACGGCCGCGCGCGACCGCCAGGTTCGTGACGTCGCCGACGTTGCAGTAGAGGACCGCCTCGCTCGGCCGCTGTCCTGGCTCGAGCCCCTGCTCGACCATGCCGGCGTCGGCGAGCGCGCGGATCATCGCGAAGGCGGAGAGGTCGACCCCGACTGGCTGCAGGCCGGCGCGCCGGATCGGCTCGACGAGAGATGAGACCATGTCGCGGCGGGCCGCGACGACGACGACGTCGACCCGCGGCGAGCCGCCCTCCTCTGCGGCGACGCCCCCCACCACCTGATGCTCGAGCACGGCTTGGTCGAGCGGCATCGGGATCTGCTCCTGCGCCTGGAAGCGGACCGCCGCCTCCATCTCGGCCGGGTTCTCGATCGCCGGCAGCCGTACGGTGCGCACCACGACCCGCTGATTGCTGATGCCGATCCGCACCTGCTTGGGCAGCTTGTTCCGGGAGAAGAGCGTTTTCAGCGCCGCTGCGAGGCGATCGGCGTCGAGGACCTCACCCTCGTGGAACGCGCCCGCCTCCAGCGGCTGCACTGCCGCGGCGCTGACGCGGCTGGAGCCGTTGCTGCCCTCGAGTACGGTCGCGGCGAGGCTGCCCGCCTCGATGTCGAGGCCGGCGATGCCACCGGTCTTCTTCTTCCTGCTCAGCGAGAGCTGCAGGTTCGGTCTGGCTAGGCTGATCCCCATCGGCTTAGTCCCAATCGACAGAAGAGCCGCAGACCTTTCGCCCTGCAAGTACTCATTTCTAGGAAAACCTGGACACGCGTACTAGAAAGTGCCGAGGTACCAGCCGACGATCTGGTCCCCGGCGAGCAGGCCGACCACGCCGCCGAGGGCGAGGAAGGGGCCGAACGGGATCGCCCGCTTACGCGCCGCCGCCCCCTCGCGAGCGATCATCGCCAGGCCGACCAAGGAGCCGACGAGCAGAGCGACGAGGATCGCCGGCGCCACGTTGCGCCCGAGAAAGAGGCCCATCGTCGCCGCCAGCTTGACGTCGCCGAGCCCCATCCCGCGCGGATAGGCGAGGGCGACGAGGAAGAGGGCGCCGCCCGCCGCGGCAGCGGCAGCGGCGCGCTCGGGCAGGCTGCCGGGATCGGAGACAGCCGCGATCGCCGCGCCGAGCAGCGCCGCGACGAGGAGGATCCTGTTGGGGATGATCCGCCGCTGGAGGTCGGTCAGCGTCACGGCGAGCAGCGCCGTGACGAAGACGAGGCCGAGAGCGATCTCCCCACCGTCGCCCCAGAGGACGACCACGACGGCGGCGTAGAGCACACCAAGCGTCAGCTCGGTCAGCGGATAGCGCGGAGAGATCGGCACTCCGCAGCAGCGCGCCCGGCCGCGCAGCAGCAGCCAGGAGAAGACCGGCACGTTGTCGTAGGCGGCGATCTGCGCGCCGCAGGCGGGGCAGCGCGAGCGCGGCCCGACGATCGATTCCCGCCGAGGCACCCGATGGGCCACAACGGTGACGAAGCTGCCGACCATCAGCCCTCCGAGGAGGGCGAGCACCGCGGCGGCGACCACCGGCTAGCCGCCTTCGGTGGGCGTCGTAGTGTCGACCTCGATCCGGGTCGGGTAGTTCGGGTGGTCATACATGATCGGGATCGCTTCGGCGTCGGTGTTGCCGGGGTCGACGCTGAGCGCCACTCCGAGCCGGTCGCCGGTGGGGATCGTGTACGGAGCCCCGAGGAATTCCATCGTCAGCCGCACCTTGGTCCATGCGTTCCGCGGCCAGAACCCGTTTCCTTCCGGTTCGTAGACCCAGTAGGCCGGCGTCCCTTCGCCGTTCGCGTCTTTGAACAGCGAGTCAGTCGCCACGGTTTCTTCGCCCGAGCCGGTTTCGTGGCGGTCGTAGAGGTAGACGCAGAGGGTGCCGTGATAAAGGGCGTCGTTGAGGGTCCGCGTGTAGAACTCGAGCGTCACTTTGCCGGTCATCTTGAATGCGGTGGAGAAGGGGTCGGTGACCCAGCGATGGACCTGCGACTCCGGGTTGACTGTCCCGGTCGGCGTGTAGTGGCAGCCGCTGGTGTCGTCGCGCTTGATCTGCACGCCCTTGTCGGTGTCCGGGGTCGGCTCCAGGTAGCCGTCGTTGGCGTAGTCGTAGAGCAGGGGAAGCGTTTCGTCTTCGGGGGCGGGGTCGGGCGGGGCGCCGAGCAGCAACGCGTCGGGCGCGCCAAGCGTGCCGCCGGTCTGCGGGCCGCTGGCGCAGGTGCCGAGCGTGTTGTGCAGCAGGTGGTCACCGGTGATTTCTTCGCGCACGGTCGCCCCGCTCGCGGCGCAGGGCGTGTCGGTGAGGAAGAACTGCTGCGCGGTGATCGCGGTGCCGGTGCCGCCCCCGCCGCCGCCTCCTTCCCCGCCTTCGCCTCCGCCGCCGCCGCCGCCTTCGCCACCTTCCCCTTCGGGCGCCTGCGCCACCAATTCGGGATTGAGCGCGGCCGACTGTACTTCGATGTAGTTGCGTTCGCGCGGTTCGCTGCCGGTCGAGTCGAGCTTGATCGCGACGACCAGTTGCTTGTAGTCCTGATTGCCAGGGCAGAGGTCTTCGCCGGTTTCGCTTTCGGGACAGCTTTTGTCGTTGCGCCAGACGATGTAGCGGAAGAGCTGGCCTTTGACGTCGCCGTCTTCGAAGGCGATCGGCCCCGGTTTCACGACGCCTTTTCCAACCGTGCCGCCGCCCCAGAGGGAACCGCCTTCGCGGACCATCGGCGCGAATTCTTCCTGCGGTTCGCGCTTCAGGGCGAATGTGCCGTTGCTGTCATTCACCCGGTAGTTGGGGCTGAGCGGACTGTTGTAGTGCTGAGGCAATTTGGTCAGCACCAGTTCGCCGTAGGAGAGGCTGTGCAGCTTCTCCATTTCCTGCTGGGCGCGGTCGAGGGCGATCTGGGTCGCCTTGGCGCGGGCGCCGTTGCGAGTCGAGGCGGCGAGCACGCCGAACAGCGCTGCCGAGGAAAGCGCCAGGATCAGCGCTGCCACCAGCACCTCGATGATCGTGAAGCCGTCCTCGCGCCGCATCTCAGGATTCGAGGGTCGCGCCGCGCAGGCTGGCGCCGTCGGAGACGGTGAGCTTGCCCGAGCCGCTCGGGTTGGGGACCTGGAGCTTGATGCCGATGTAGGTCGGCACTTCGCCTTCGCGCGCTGGTCCGCATTCGGTCGGGTCGGCGTTGGCGCTGGGAACGAAGCAGAAGACTTCGGTGGAGTCGATGCCGGTGACGACAGTCGACGATGCGCCGCCGCTGCTTTCCCCGACTTTGCGCTCACTGCGCGTGCAGGAGCTGGTCGTGCAGGCGTAGCTGACCTGGCAGGAGATCGCCGGGGCGCTTGGATCCGTCGGCACCGCGCCGCCGCATTCGACCCGCCGCAGGCGCGCGACGAAGGAGACGCTGTTGGCCGAGGATTCGGTGACGTTGACGCCGTTGCGGATTTCGCGCGTCATCCGTTCCAGCTCGTAGCGAGCCGTGTCGATGTTTTCCGCCTGCTTCTGCTGCTTGGGCTGGTCGCGCACGGCGCTGATCAGCATCGCCGTCGCGCCGCCGACGACGATGATCCCCATGATCATCGCCACCAGCAGCTCGATCAGCGTCATCCCCGCCTCGCCGTCGAGCGTCCGCATCCGCCGCCGCACTCGCGCCGTCATCACGGCACCACCTTGAAGCGCTGGGTGGCGGGATGGGACTCGCGCTTCCCGGCTCCATTCACGGCCCTGATCTCGAGCACGTGCCGCCCCCAGCCGAGCTTCTTCAGGCGCAGCGGCGAGCGGCAGCGCTTCCACGGATGGTGGTCCACCTTGCAGCGGAAGGTCGTTCCGGCCTGCCCGGTCGTATCGGTGAAGCGGAACACCGGGTTGCGCTGGCGCGTCTTCGACCCCGGAGCGGAGGTGATTCGCGTGTGCGGTATGAGCAGGGGCACCTGACCGAGGGGTGGCGGCGGCGCGAGCTTCCTGGGCCCGCTCGACGAGCTGGAACTGCCGGAGGAGGCGCCTCCGCCTCCACCACCACTGCCGCCGATTTCTTCTCCCCCGCCGCCGCCCGAGCTCGAGCTTTCCTGCGTGTAGGCGATCGGCCCGGTGCAGAGCGAGACGAAGCCTTCGGCTTCCGCCGTCGCCCAGAAGTGAGCCGTTTCCCCGGCCCCGACGCTGACCTGGATCCCCGGCGAGGCGAATTCGGGCTGCGAGCCGTGGGCGACGGGTTCGCCGGAGCAGTTCGAGGTCGTGTAGAGCTTGACCGTCGAGCCGACTTTGCTGCCGCCGAAGACCTTGGGCGAGGTCGAGCTCGCCGGCGAGGTTGGGTTCGTCCCTTCCAGCACCGGCGGCGGCGGGCCAAGTTCGAGGTTGGGGTCGTTGCTGGTCGAGACCAGCCGTGTCACGTTTTCGGCCGGGGTCGCCCCGAGGAAGCGTTCGTAGACGTCGACTTCGTTGTCGCCGTCTTCCAGGGTGAAGCGCTCGACGGTGGTGAAGAAGACGTGGTCGCCCGCCGTCGACGCGCCGGCGAAGGTGGCCCCGCAGTTGCCTTTCACAAATGGGCAGTAGCTTGGCGAGGTTGTGACCAGCGTCGTTTCTCCGCTGCCCACATCGCGGGCGTAGATGTCGTCTTCGCCGTCGCCGTCGTCGGCGGCGAGCACCTCCGAGCTGGTGAAGACGACGTGTTCGGCGTCAGCGGAGGCGCGGTTGAAGCGGGCGTTGGCGGCCCCGTTGCCGCAGGCGCCGCAGTTGGTTCCGCGCGAGACCAGCACAGGTTCGCCGCCGCCGACCGCCTGCAAGTAGATGTCGACGCTGTTGTCGGTGTCTTCGCCCGACAGCTGCTCGGCTGTACTGAAGAGGACCGTGCCCGCGTCGGCGCTGACCGCGTCGAAGATCGCCCCGCAGGAGCCCGTGCATTCGGCCGAGGTGACGAGCGCGATCGTGCCCCCGCTCCACTCGTAGATGTCATTGGCGCTGTCTTCGTCTTCCGCCACCAGCGACTCGTCCGTGGTGAAGAAGACGTGGGCACCGTCGGCCGTGGCCGCGGCGAAGCTCGCCGTCTCGGTCGAGGACGTGCCACCGGAGACGAGCGTCGTCGGCCCTCCCGGCAGGTCGCGAGCGTAGATGTCGGTCGCAGTGTCGCTGTCGCCGCTGCCCACCAGCGATTCGGCTGTGGTGAAGAAGACCCGCGTGCCGTCTTCGGAGCTGCCCTGGAAGACCGGCACTGCGCCGCCGTTGCCGCAGGCCGGCGCGCAGCCCGCGTCGCCCTGCGAGGCAAGCGTCGTCGCGCCGCCACTCAGGTCGTGCGCGTAGATGTCGACCGCGGAGTCGGTGTCGGCGCTCGAGAGTGACTCAGCGGTGGTGAAGTAGGCGTGCGACCCGTCCGCGGAGATCCCGCGCAGCGCCACGTTGAAGGCGCCGGTGCCGCATCCCGGCGAGCACGAGGCGCCACCGGCGGAGACCAGTTCGGTAGTTTCGCTCGCCAGATCCCACACGTAGATGTCGCTCGAGCTGTCTGTGTCGGTCGCCGTCAGCCTTTCTTCGCTGACGAAGAACGCCTCCGAGCCGTCGGCGGAGGCGGCGGCGAAGCCCGCGTCGAAGGCGCCGTTGCCGCATCCCGGAGCGCAAGCCGCTTCGCCGGTGGAGACCAGCGTCGTCGTCCCCGCCGCCAGGTCGCGCACGTAGACGTCGCTGCGATGGTCGGTGTCCGAGCTCACCAGCGACTCGGCGGTCGAAAAGAAGACGAGGTTGCCATCCGCGCTCGCCTTCTCGAAGAGCGCGTTGTAGGCGTCGTTGCCGCCCGCGGGCCCCAGGGAGACCTGACGGGTGACGTAGCTTTCGATCCCGGCTTCTTCGTCGTAAAAGCGCTCGTAGACGTCCCGCTTTGTGTCGGTGTCCCCCGGCACCAGCTGCTCGTCGGTTTCGAAGAAAACGACTTTGCCGTCCGCCGACGAACTCTTGTAGGCCGGTTCGGCGTTTGCCGGGGCCGCAAGGACCAGCGCCCCCGCGACTGCGATCAGGAAGTAGATCGTGCGGCTCATCAATGCTCTATCGGCTCGTTTCGCAGATTCGCTTAGCGCGTGCGTGGAGCGGTCGCCAAACGAGCGAGGGGCGGGCCATCGGCCCGCCCCTCGGAACTTCATGCTTGGCTGGGCCAAAGCGAATTTTGCGGCTGAATCAGCCGTTTTTCCATTCGCCTTCGCCGCCGCCCGCACCTGGGCATCCGCCCGTACCGGCTTCCGTGCATCCAAATGTCAGGGTTCCGCTAGTGTTTTCGATCCAGAACACCTGTGTGGTCTTGCTGCCTTGCATAGCAATTTTGTAGTGGCTAGGTTCAGCTTCGAAGTCAGCGGTAACCCAAGTAGCGTTTGCCAGCGAGGGCTCGATTTCTTCCAGCCTTCCTTCGGTAGCATTTTCGTAGCTTCCACTGTTTTCAGTGGAGTAGGTCTCCATTGCCACCTGAGCAGTGTGCGCGTACTCCTTGGCCTTGGCGTCGCCAGCCTTTTCGCGTTGATTGAAGAACGCCGGCAGCGCGATCGCGGCCAGGATTCCGAGGATGAGCATGACGACGAGGAGCTCGATCAGCGTGAAGCCGGCCTCGCTGTCGCCGTTGAGCCGGGCGCCAACCTTGGCCCGGAGATTCTGGATAAACATCAGGGACCTCCTAGGTTCCTAATAGTTGAGCCAGAGCCCCGTCGCATCTCAGCCACGTGGTGTCTGTCGACCCCGGTGGTAGCCCGGCCGACTCCCAAAAGGGAGTCCCGACAGCTTTGCGCCCCCGCCTCACAGCGAGTTTGCCTTTGGCACCGAAGCACTGGCAGATTCATCACCCCCTCCTAATCGGCCACTCCCCCAATCCCTTGATCCCTGAAACTAGGACTTCATCCCCCTAAAAGTCGGGCTGAGCATCCAGATCCATCCACTCGGACGTCATCAGGAAAGGACGGTGTTGCAGGGCACACGAGGGTGCACCCTCGTGGCCGGAAGAGTCAGCGGATCTTTTCGTAGAGGCTGAGGAGCGGCAGGTACATCGAGATGACGATGAAACCGACCATGCTGCCGACGAAGACGATCATCAGGGGCTCGATCAGTGCGGTGAGGGCCTTGACCTTGGCGTCGACCTCGGCCTCGTAGAAGTCGGCGATCTTGCTCATCATGTGCTCGAGCTGGCCGGTTTCCTCGCCGACGGCGACCATATGGCCGACCATCGGCGGGAAGATCGGGTTCTGCTCGATCGGGCCGGCCAGCGAGCCGCCGCGCTTGACCGAGGCGTAGACGTCGTCCATCGCCTGCTCGATCACGATGTTGCCGGCCGTCTCGCCGGTCAGCTTGATCGCCTGCAGCATCGGCACTCCGGAAGAGACCGAGCCGGAGAAGGTGCGCGACCAGCGCGCCAGCGCCACCTTCTGGATCACGTCGCCGATCTTGAACGGGATGCGCAGGGTGAAGCGGTCCCACGATTCTTTGCCGCGTTCGGTCCGCTTCCAGCGAAAGAAGAGGATCGCGGTGGTCGCGATGCCGGGGATGATCGCCCACCAGTAGCCGGTGAAAGCATTCGAGACCCCGACACAGAGCTGAGTCGGCGGCGGCAGCGCCGAGCTTTCGCCCGGATGTTCGGCGGCAATTTCTTTGAAGACGTTGACGAAGACCGGGATCACGAAGACGACGATCGCGACCAGCACGACGACGGCGAAGCCGAAGACCAGCGCGGGGTACATCAGCGCCGATTTGACCTGGCGCCGCAGGGCGTCGGTTTTCTCGACCTGGAAGGCGATGCGGTCGAGGGCGTCTTCGAGCCGGCCCGACTGCTCGCCGGAGCGGACCATCGCGCGGAAGAGCCTGTCGAAGACCTTGGGGTGGCGCGCCATCGCCTGCTCGAGCGAGCTGCCCGCCTCGACGTCGGCGCGGATGCCGGCCGTGGCCTCGCGGATCTCCTCGTCCTGCGTCTGCTCCTCGAGCGAGTGCAGGGTGCGAAGCATCGGCATCCCAGAGGCGACGAGGGTGGCGAACTGACGCGAGAAGACGGCAAGCTCGCGCATGTCAACGCCCTTCCACTGGCGCCAGAGGTCCTCGAGCTGGAACGGTTTGCTCTTCTCGCTGACGTCGAGGACGATCAACCCGCGCTGGCGCAGCTGGTCGGTGACCTGGGCCTTGGACTCGGCCTCGACCTCACCCGCGGTGGCGGCCCCGGCCAGGTCCATCGCCCGGAAGGCGAACGTGGTCGCGCCGGCCATCGCCTATGCCCCCTGCGTGTAGGAGGGCGGCGCCATCGAGGGCTGGGGCGCAGCGGCGGAACCGTTGGCGCCGGCAGCAGTGAGCGCCGCCGGGGCCTCGAGCGCCCCGCCGAGCAGGCGCTTTAGCTCCTCCGGGACGGAGGCGCGCTGTTCGGCCAGCGAGCGGGTGATCTTGCCCGACTGCACGAGCCGCGCCAGGTCGGCGTCCATCGTCTGCATGCCGACCGCCCCCGAGGTCTGCACGGCGGCGTAGATCTGGTGCGTCTTGCCCTCGCGGATCAGGTTGCGGATCGCCGGCGTCGGCACCAGCACCTCGGTGGCGACGGTGCGGCCCATGCCGTCGGCGGTCGGCAGCAGCTGCTGCGTGACGATCCCCTGCAGGGCGATCGAAAGCTGGGTTCGCACCTGACCCTGCTGTTGGGGCGGGAAGACGTCGATGATCCGGTCGACGGTCTGCGCCGTGGACTGGGTGTGCAGGGTGGCGAAGACGAGGTGGCCGGTCTCGGCCGCGGTCAGCGCGGTGGAGATCGTCTCCAGGTCGCGCATCTCGCCGACGAGGATGACGTCGGGGTCCTCTCGCAGGGCGGCGCGCAGGCCGAGGGCGAAGTCCTCGGCGTCGGCGCCGATCTCGCGCTGGTTGACGATCGAGCGCTTGTGGTGGTGCAGGAACTCGATCGGGTCCTCGATCGTGAGGATGTGGTCCTGGTTCTCGGAGTTGATCACGTCGATCATCGCCGCCAGGGTCGTGCTCTTGCCGGATCCGGTCGGGCCGGTGACCAGTACGAACCCACGTGGTTTCGCCGCCAGCTCCCGCAGCACCGGCGGCACGCCGAGCGACTCGAGCGCCGGGATGTCCTGCGGCACGAGGCGGAAGGCGGCGGAGACCGCGCCGCGCTGGAAGAAGCAGTTGACGCGGAAGCGGGCGACGTTGGGGATGGCGTAGGCGAAGTCGAGCTGCTTGTGGTTCTCGAAGCGCTTGCGCTGGTCGTCGTTGAGGATCGAGTAGACGACCTCGCGCGTCTCCTGCCCGGTCAGCACCGGGAAGCCCTGCATCGGCTCGATCTTCCCCTTGTCGCGGATCGCGGGCGGGAAGCCGGGGGTCAGATGAACGTCAGAGGCTTTGATCTCGACCATGTGACCGAGGACCTGTGAGAAATCGAAGTCCATGGGAGCTAGATCGTCCCTCCGAGCCGATTCCTCGATACTCGAAACGAGGTATGCACCCGCTCAAGCAGTGACACGGATCACCTCGGCGAGGCTCGTGAGGCCGGCGCGGACCTTTCCAACCCCGTCCTCGCGCAGCGTGAGCATCCCCTCGTCGCGGGCGGTCGCGGCGATTTCCGCCTCCGGAGCCTGGGCGACGGTCATCTCCTTGATCCGGTCGCTCATCGTCATCACGGAGTAGATGCCCACTCGGCCCCGGTAGCCGCTCTGGTTGCAGCGGCTGCAGCCGACGGGCTCGTAGGCCTCGAGCTCGGCTCCAACGCGAATCTCGGCGTCGGCCAGGGCCTGCGGGGGAACGATCACGCGTCGCTTGCAATGGGCGCAGAGCTTGCGCGCCAGCCGCTGGGCGACGACGCAGTCGACGGCCGAGCTGGTGAGGAAGGACTCAATGCCCATCTTGGTCAGGCGGGTTATCGCGCCGGGAGCGTCGTTGGTGTGCAGCGTCGTCAGCATCATGTGGCCGGTCAGCGCAGCCTCGATCGCGATCCGCGCCGTCTCGCCGTCGCGAATCTCGCCGACCATCACCACGTCGGGGTCGGCGCGCAGGATCGAGCGCAAGCCGGTCGCGAAGTCGAGGCCGGCCTTGCGGTTGACGTTGATCTGGTTGATCCCGTTGAGCCGGTACTCGACCGGGTCCTCGATCGTGATGATGTTCTTCTCGACGTCGTTGATCTCCTGCAGGGCGGCGTAGAGGGTCGTGCTCTTGCCCGAGCCGGTGGGGCCAGTCACGAGCACCGCGCCGTAGGCTTGCCGGAAGGCGCTTGCGAAGCGATCCCGGGCGCTGCCGTCCATGCCGAGCTCGTCGAGCGTGCGCTGGGCGTTGTCCTTGTCGAGCACGCGGATCGTCGCCCCCTCCCCGCGCTGCGTCGGCAGGGTCGTGATACGCAGGTCGATGCGGCGGTCCTCGACCGTGATGCTGACCCGGCCGTCCTGCGGCACGCGCTTCTCGGCGATGTTGAGGTCGCTCATGATCTTCACCCGCGAGATCACCGCGTTGACCATTCGCTTCGGCACGTGGGCGGCCTCGCGCAGGACGCCGTCGACGCGGAAGCGCACCCGCATCTCCCCCTCGCCGGGCTCGAAGTGGACGTCGGAGGCCCCCTCCCCCACCGCCTGGCCGAGGATGCTGTAGACGAGCTTTACGACCGGCGCGTCTTCGGCGCTCACTTCGATGTCGCTGACCGCGGCGAGCTCGTCCTCTTCCTCCTCGCCCTCCGTCACCGCCTCGCTGACGGCACTCTGCAGCGTGTTGAGGCGACCGATCAGCGCCTCTATGTCCTCCTCGGCGGCAATGGCGACGCGGCAATCGAGGGCGGTGGCGATCTGGATGTCGTCGACTGCGAGGACGTTGGTCGGGTCGGCCATCGCCACGATCAGCGTCTGCTTGTCGGCGTAGCCGACCGGCAGCGCCATGTAGCGGCGGGCCGTGTTGACCGGAATCAGGTTGGCCGCCGCCATGTCCACCTGGTAGACGGCGAGGTCGATGTGGTCCAGGCCATAGCGCTCGGCGACCGCGCGCGAGAGCTGGTCGGCGTCGACCGCGCCCTGGTCGAGCAGCAGATGCTCGGGCGGGCGGCCCGCCGTGCGCGCCTCTTCGATCGCCTGGCGGGCGCGATCTTCGGGCACGAAGCCAAGGTCGACGAGGACGTCGGTGACAAAGCCGCTGGAGCGGCCACGGGCGACCGGAGGGGTCAGCCCGAGCGTGCCGCTCGTCTCCGGCGTCAGCGCGGGCGCGGTCGAGTCGCCGGATTCGGGGACCGGCCGCAGGTGGCTCGGGTAGTCCCGCTGGTCCACGTCGCTCAGGGGTGGTAGTCGAGCGTCGGGCCCTTGTAGCCGGCGTCGATCACGGCCTGCACGACGCTGGCGCCTGTCTGGAAGCCGTAGCTGACCGAGGCGGTCGGGATCGTCTGGTGCAGGCCACGGGGCCGCACGACGACGAGCGCGGGGACGCGGTTGACGCCGACGCCCTCGGTGATCGCGGCGTAGCGGGAGATCTCGCCGGCCGGGACGACAAAGGTCGCGGCCTGAGGCAGGGAGGTCAGGGCGTCGGTCGCGGCCTTGACGAGCTTGTCGTCGATGCCGCCGTCGTGAACGAAGAGGACGACGACGGTCTTGCCTTCCTCCCAGGAGGCGGTGACGTCGTGAGGCAGCGGCTTGGCGTGGCGGGCCGAGGCCTGGTTGACCATCGCCAGAGCGGCTTCCACCCCGGCGGGCGGTTCAGCGGCGCTTTCGCTGACGACGCTGGCGGGGGCGCCTTCGCCGGATTCCGTTTCGGCTTCGCCGCCACCGTGGCCACCCATCGAAGACATGACGAAGACGACCACGGCCAGCAGCAGCACTCCGATCACGGCGAGCTGCATCATCGGGTTTTCGTTCAGCTTCTCTCTCATACGTACGCTTAGTAGCTCGACAGAAAACCGTCGGAGCTTGAGCGCTGGGCGCCAATCGCCCCGTTGAGGAACCGAGCCGCTAGCAGTTGGCGTTCGGCGCCGCGAACGCGCTGGGAACGCCCGTGCATTCGATGTAGAACTGCGGCGAGAAGTAGCGCGCGGTGGTGATCGTTTCTTCGCTCGGTTCGCCGCCTTCGGGTTCGCCTTCGCTTTCTTTCCCGACTTCGGTGATCGGGGTGATTTCGACGGGTGGCCTGTAGGCGGCGTCGTTTTCGAAGCGCCCGTTTCCGCTGATGTAGATCTGCTTGCCGGCCATCACGCCCTTGTAGGTGCCGTTGCCGGAGATGTTGATCGTCGTGTTCGGGCCGTAGATGACGAATTCGTCCGTGGTCGAGGCGTTGCCGGCGACGTTGACGTTGGTCGGCATCGTGGTCGAGCCGAGCAGGTAGAAGGCCGGCATCACGGTTTTGCTCGTCGAGGCGATGCGGGTGTTGCCGGTCGCGGAGATTTGCGCTGCGCCCGAGGAGAGGCCGCAGTGTTCAGGCGTGTCGAAGAAGAAGCGGACCTGGGCGCCGGAACCCATGATCAGCTGCGAGTTGCCGCTGAGGCTGATCGAGCAGACCCAGTAGTCGCCTCCGTTCACGGTCAGCGTGTCGTTGGCATCGAGCGTGATCGCGCGACTGGTCGCGTTCCATGGTTTGGTCGAGTTGCGCACGCCGCTGTAAGCGTCGGATTCGCAGCCTTCCGGTTCTTTCGCCGGCTTGGTCTTCGTGCACTTGACCAGGCGGTAGTCGGAGTTGTTTGTCGCGATGTCGCTGGGCATGAAGCTGGAGACCGGCGGCAGGGACTTGTTGCCTTCCGTTTCGACGTAGCCGGGGCACTGTTTGGCGTTGCTGGTCTTTTCGAATTTTTTGCCGACGCCGTGGCGGACATCGCCGCAGACATCGGCGTTGCCGCTCGCTTTGATGTCGCCGTTGGTGCCGATCCCAACCCGCACGTCGGCGTTGCCGGTGAGTTCGATCCCGTCCTGCCCGATCAGCCCTTCGACCGCGATCGATTCGCCTTCGGTGGTCGAACCGCTTTCTTCTTCGCCGCCGGTGCCTTCGCCTTCCCCTTCGGGTTTGATCGTTTTTTGCACCGCGGATTCGTTGTAGGCGACCTCGATGCGACGGCTGGTGCCGCTCATGGTGCCGGTGGAGACCACGCAGAGCCTGTATTCCCCACAGGTCGAGCCTGCGGGGCTGACGCGGTATTCGTAGGTGCCGCTGCCGACGGTCCCGGTCACGGCCGGGCACCAGCCGTCGGCTTCGGCTTCGGCGCCTTCGAGCACGCCGCCCGCGCCCATGCGCATGCAGGGATGGTCGGCGAGAACGACGGCGTAGCGGTTGATGCGCGTGCGGGCGATGTTGGCTCCGGCGTCGGCCACGGCGATCGCACTCTTGGTCGAGGAATCGCGGTGCTCGCCCTGCTGCACGTTAACGGTGGAAACGACGGCCGCGCTGGCCAGCGCCATGCCGGCGATCATCGCGAAGAGCGCCACCGGCAGCGCCATCCCCTGCTCCTCCCGGATGAGCAGGCCAAGGCGGCCGCGCAGAAGTGAAATCAAGGACATCGCAGCTCTGATCGGCCGCAAGTGCGGTCTGCTTGAGCGGTGGGATTCCGCGATCCCACTTGCCGGACGGCCGTACTACTCGCTACTGGAGCCGGCAAGCTGCTCGATGCCGCTCGCCCGCTGCCCACCGGCCGCCAGCATCAGCTTGAAGTCGTGCGGGCTGGAGGCGTAGTCGAGCGCGGTCTGCTCGGAGACCTTGCCCTCCATCACGTAGCCGAGCAGGGACTGGTCGAAGGTGCGCATGCCGTAATACTCGCCCTCGCCGATCACCTCGGTGATCTTGCCTGTCTCCTCCGGGTTCATGATCAGGTCCTGGACGCGGCCGGTGACGACCATCACCTCGGAGGCAGGGACGCGTCCCTCGCCGCTGATGTCGGGGACGAGGCGCTGGGCGATCGCGCCCTTCAGCGTCGCCGCAAGCATCACCCGGGCCTGATGCTGCAGGTGGGGCGGGAAGAAGTCGACGATCCGGTTGATCGTCTCGGTGGCGTCGAGGGTGTGGACCGTCGAGAGAACGAGGTGGCCGGTCTCGGCGGCGGAAAGCGCCGTGCGCACCGTCTCCTCGTCGCGCATCTCGCCGATCAGGATCACGTCGGGGTCCTGGCGCAGGACGCGGCGCATCGCCCTGCCGAAGCTCTCGGTGTCGGAGCCGACTTCGCGCTGGTTGACGATCGAGCGCTTGTCTTCGTGCAGGTACTCGATCGGGTCCTCGAGCGTGATGATGTGGTGATCACGCGTGCGGTTGATGTGGTCGATCATCGCCGCCAGCGTCGTGCTCTTGCCCGAGCCGGTGGTCCCGGTGACGAGGATGATCCCACGCTGCTCTTCGGCCAGCTTGGTCACCACCGGCGGTAGGCCCAGTTCCTCGACGGAGCGAATGTCGAAGGGGATTGCGCGGCAGACGATCGAGGTAGAGCCGCGCTGCTTGAAGGTGTTGACGCGGAAGCGCGAGACTCCCGGGATCGAGTAGGAGAAGTCGGCCTCGCCGGCCTCCTCGTACTCGGTCTGCGACCGCACTTCGGCGATGTCGTGGAAGGCTTTCTCGGTGTCCTCGCCGCTTAGCGGCCCATAGCCCTCCAAGTGCACGAGCTCGCCGTGCTGGCGGATCGTCGGCGGCGTCCCGACCTTGATGTGCAGGTCGGAGCCCTCGCGCTCGATCAGCGTGCGCAGCGCTTTGTCGATCTCGAACATCCCGGCCTGTATCGGCCGGGATGCCCGTACTCCTTAGCCTTCGATCAGGTGACCTCGCGCAGCTTCTGCGCTTCGCCCAGCTGCTGCAGCTTCTTCAGGCTCTGGTTCTCGATCTGGCGGATGCGCTCGCGGGTGACGTTGAAGGTCCGCCCCACCTCGTCGAGCGTGCGCGGATGCTCGCCGCCGAGGCCGTAGCGCAGCTCCAGCACGCGGCGCTCGCGGTAGGAGAGGTTCTCCAGCGCCTCCTTCAGCGCCTCTTTGGTCAGCAGGTCCGCCGCGCGGTCGAAGGGGGACTCGGCCTTCTCGTCGGCGATGAACTGGCCGAACTCCGACTCCTCCTCGTCACCGACCGGCTTCTCCAGCGATACCGGCGCCTGGGCGGAGCGCTTGATCGAGTCGACCTCCTCGGGATCGATCCCGGTCACGTCGGCGATCTCCTCCGGGGTCGGCTCGCGGCCCAGCTCGGTGACAAGCTTGCGCTCGGCACGGCCGATCTTGTTCAGCTTCTCGACCACGTGCACCGGGATGCGGATCGTGCGCGCCTTGTCGGCGAGCGCGCGGGCGATCGCCTGGCGGATCCACCAGGTGGCGTAGGTCGAGAACTTGAATCCCTTGCGGTAGTCGAACTTCTCCGCCGCGCGGACCAGGCCCAGCGTGCCCTCCTGGATCAGGTCGAGGAAGGGCAGGCCCTGGTTGCGGTAGTTCTTGGCGATCGAGACGACCAGGCGCAGGTTCGACTCGACCATTTTCTGCTTCGCGTCGAGGTCGCCGCGCTCGATCCGCTTGGCG
>Ga0068856_100002137_pt1 | contig 20485 bp, 13 predicted proteins | sample KBSCornC62_FD_66595 | JGI IMG/M metagenome (GOLD analysis project Ga0068856, IMG submission 66595) | Corn rhizosphere microbial communities from Kellogg Biological Station, Michigan, USA - KBS Corn C6-2 | ecosystem: Host-associated > Plants > Roots > Rhizosphere > Soil ... | reverse complement strand
CTCGCGGATGTAGGGATTCATCGTTAACAAGGAATGCGCATTGAAGGTGTGCTGGTAGCCGGGAGCGATGTTCCACGTCGACACGCGCTGCCTCTGGTCTTGGGCCAATTGATCGTAGTCGTTCGGAATCTGAATCCAGTTGCGCGCTGTAAACAGGTTCAGATGAACCGCGTTCACTGAGTTGGGTTGAAAATCGAGACGATCGAAAATCGTTTGATTGTTGCCTTTGTCGTGGAAGGGCGTGAATTCGGGCGAGTCGAGAAATCGCCCGCTGCGGGTCCCATCGAGCGCCAGAAAGTTACCCATCTTCTCGCGGCCGAATCCCCAGGAAACATCGCCGCCCACGGAACCGAAACTTCCGTAATAGCTTTCCACACTTCCGAACTGCCGCATCGCTCCGAGGCCCGATCGGGTGGTGATCTGGTCCACCAGGCTCGATTTATCGCCGAATTCGGCCGCCGGTGCGCCGGTGATGAGCGACATGCTTTCAATGGCGCTGGTGGGTAACTGCGTCGAGAATACTTTGCTTTGTTGATCGCTGATCGGCTGGCCATCGATGACGAAACTTACTTGCGCATGGTCGCCGAGCGGATGAAAGAAGCCGTTGGCATCGGCTGCAACACCGCCCGTACTGTACGTGATCGCCTGGCTGAGTCCGCCACCGGGATCGAAGGCCGGCAGTTTCGCGAGCTGATTGCGATCGGCGTCCACGTGTGCCGAGGGGTCCAGTTCAATCAAATCCTGTCCTGCCGCTTCGACCGTTACGGTAGTTGCTTCCGTCCCAAGGGTCAGCTTCGCGTTCACTTGCACAGGCAATGAATTCCGTATTGCGATGTCCTGATGAAAGGCCGCAAAGCCGGATGCCGTTGCTTTCAAGTGATACGGATTCGGCGGTATGTTCACCAGTCGAAAATCACCGGAGGCATTCGAAGTCACCGTTTGCGTGTAGCCACTGACCGGGTTTTGCAATTCCACCGTGGCGTTCGGGATCGCAGCGCCCGAGGGATCGGTCACCTTGCCTTCAATAGTGCCGGCATTTCCGAGCGATTGCGCTTGTAAAAGGCCGGCTATCCCAAGCATCAGGATAAAGCAACGGAGGAATTTGCTCATCAACTTCCATCTAAAACGCGACTGCCACCAATCACGAGCGGATTCACACGGATGGCATTGAATATTCGACGAACGGCCTGAAAATGCCGACGAACGGACTCACCAATTCAGAACGTCACGCACGTTCTTTGCCTGCCGCTTGCTCACGATGAACTCCTGCCCGTTGTTGAGCGTAACCAGCCAACGTTGGCTGCTCAGCATGCTCATTTTTCGAATTTGTTCGATATTTACAAGCGCGTTCCGATGAATCCTCCGGAACGACGTGTTTTGCAGACGGCTTTCGATGGTGGTGAGATTCTGCGTGGCCGTATAACGCTGCTTCGCAGTGACGATCCAGGTCACTTCTCCGTCCGCCTGAAAGGCAAGCACCTCGGGAGGATTCAGCAGGAAATATTCCTCCCCCAGTTTCCCCACAATCTTTCGGACTTTGCGCTCCCGGTTTGCAGTAGTAGGCGCAATTTCATGCAAGTGGGCCAGGTTTTCCGCGGTTTCCAGCGGGTTCCGTGCTATCCGACTAGCGCGTTCGACAGCTTGCGCCAGCCGGTGCTGCCCGATCGGCTTCAATAAATAATCGACGGCGCCCGCTTCAAAGGCGCGAATCGCATGCTGGTCATAGGCCGTGACCATGATCACGACAGGCATGTGTCCGGCTTCCAGGCGATCCAGTACTTCGAATCCGCCCATGCCTGGCATTTGAATATCGAGGAAAACGATATCCGGCCTGGCGGAGACAATCTCGAGTAGCGCCGTCTTTCCGTTATCGGCTTCACCCACGATATCGATCGAACCCAGGGCCTCGAGTTCTTCCCGCAGAACCCTGCGAGCGACCGGTTCGTCATCGACAATAAGTGCGCGCATGAGGACCTATCTTGTCATTGCGAGCGGACGCGTCTCCACGTGGGCCACTTTCGGAATCAAGAAACTAAGCGTGGTTCCCGCATCGCTGGATTGAATCGTCAACTCGGCGGACGGTCCGTAATATAGCGCGAGCCGCCGCCGGACGTTTTCGAGACCTAAGCCGGTTCCTTCCTGCGGATTGCCGCCCGCCACCGCGAAGCCGACCCCAGTATCTTCGACACGAACGCGTAGGCCGGCATCGGTCGTGCTCACGCTGACCGAGACACGGCCGCTGCCTTCCTTAGCAGAAATCCCATGTTTGACGGCATTCTCGACCAGAGGCTGAATGGAAAGAATGGGAATCATTGCGGCGCGCGCTTCCGGGTCGACAACCAACGTTGTTTCGAGACGATCCCCTAGCCGCAGTTTTTCGATTTCCAGATACGCTCCCACGATCCGCAGTTCTTCAGAAAGCGGAATCGTGACGCGGTCACCTTGTAAAAAATAACGAAAAATATCGGCAAGGTTCAGGACCATGCGGCGCGCTTCGTGCGAGGTCCGGTCGATGGTTCCATAGAGTGTATTCAGCGCGTTGAATAAAAAATGTGGATTGATCTGCGCCTGCAGCGCTCGTAATTCCGCCTCGCTCGCCAAGCGCCGCAGTTCCTCTGCCCGGAAGCGTTCCACCTGCTCGACAATGGCCGCTCCCAGACGGTGCATGTCTTCGAGGTCCTCGCTCAAATAACGCCGGCCGCCACGGCGCGCTCCGGTAACCAGATAACATACGTCACCGCTCGAAAATCGTAAGGGAATCTGCGCGCCTTCGGAAGGCTCTACGCCGAATAAAACGGAGGGCCCTTCTAAAACGCCGTCGTTTTTGGAATTCTTCGGTACTGCAAACCGGTCCGCTCCGAGGTGCCGCGCGACTTCGGCCGCCGCTCCCGACAGCAACTCTTCTTCTGAACGCGCCGCTAGCGCTACATTCCCGATGGCATCGATGCAATCTTCCACGCGGCGCCGCCGAAAAATCACCCGGCCTACCCAAACTTGCAGCGCATTCCGCAGGTAAGCGAAGAGGATGAGCGAGAGGCAAACAGCGACCAGGGCAATGCCGGCCGAAAACATGCTCGATCGAATCGCATCCCACCAAAGGAATTTCCGATTCAGCAATAGGAGCGTGGCAATGTAGGTCGCCGCCAACCCGAAATTCACCAGGAAACGAACAAACGCATCGAGCAGCAGGAAACGGTAATCCTGCAGAAGAACGATGAGCACGACCGGAATCCCCACGTGATGCCAAGTAATTTCAGCCGCCCAGGGAGAACTCACGTGCTGGTAGCCGAAGTGCAAGAACGAGCTTGTGAATAGCAACAGGCAGCCGAGCGAGATCCACTGGCGCGGCGTCAAAAAGAAAGCGATCAAGGTGAGCAGGCCAAATCCGCTCGCTATGAGAACGACGGCCATCAAAGGCAGGCCCGCGAAATGCAAAATGACAGCGGAGATACTGACCAGATAGCCGGCGATGGCGATGGGGCGGTGCTGTTCTTTGAGCGTCACTTGCAATAACACCGCGGGCAGCAGACTCAGCGCCGAAAAGCTGAGAACCACCACGGTGGCAGGATTGTGCGAGGCGAGCGCAATCAGCGACCCGGCATTCCAGAAGAGAGCCAGGGCCGCGGCAGCGAGCGAAAGCCGCGTCTGGCGCACACCATGCGCACGCCAGTCCCGGACCAGCAGAATCAGAATCAGCCCAAACAGCAGTAGACCTGCCGAATGCCCGACCGTGTTGATCAGGACAGGATCACGCAAACTGGAATACTTAAGCAGCTCTATTTCAGGCTAACTGAAGCACCCGCAAGCGGTAGCGCAGGTCTTGGTTAGGAAAAATACATGGCCTGCTCTCTTCTGGATCACGGCGGCCTGCCGCTGCGGGTCCGGCGAAGAAATAGAGAGATTCGATCCGAAAAACTCCCACAACCTCTATTCGAGCCATCAATCCGATGCGAGCGATCTTGACAATTCTTCCGCGGTCCGATTCGCGCGAAGTTGAGGGCGAACACAGGCCGCCTTCTAAGTCCACCGAGTCCACCGCGCTACAACCGGCCAACAGCGCGCCTTCGGGCGCTCTGGAATCGGTTCTAGTCGAAAAATTGCTTGCCGAACTCGACGCTCGCACGGCTGCGCGATTCGCAGGACCGTACGTTATGGAGCGGCCGCCGGTTCGCCGGCATGTCATTTGGCTGCGTATCCTGTGGGCCGCGCTCTGGGTGATGTCCCTTGTGCTTTGTGTTTTCGTCGTCAAATATTTCGACCGGCAACCTGCACCCCAGGCTTTCGATCCTGCCCAGGCCCAGTCGATCCATCATCTGGCGAATTCCATCGGCGATCAAAACCAGCAGTTTTCGCGCATGATCGATTCGGTTCAGACGTTGGCGAACGCTGTCGCCGCAGCCTCTGCACGTACATCTGCGATGCAAACGGCCTTAAGCCGCTTAGGACATGACTTAACACCAGTAGCAGCGCCCATGGCTCGGCCCCAGGCAGTTCCAACCCAGGCAGTTCCAATCGCCGCGCCTGCCACGGTGCTGCTTCCGCAGCCGGTAATTGCACCGGTGCCCATAACCCTACTCTCCATGGGCGGCCATCGTCACGACCCTATAGAAGATGTCATTGCACCGCGCAATGCTATCGTCCATCACAACGAAAGCGGCGCAATGGATTACTGGCTGATGCCGCGCATCATCTCTGGCTCCCGAACCATAGTCAAAGTTTTCCCTATCGCGCAAACGAGCTTAGGAATTTTTGTGCATTGCTTCGATGAAGTTCGCGATTATGTGGTAACGCCGTCAGGCGATTGGCTTAACGCATCGGATCCGAGCGGCAATCCTTAGTCGCGGCTGCCGTCTATCCTGAGCGTATATGCGCTCCGCTGTCTTATTCGTGTGGACCGGGATTCTGGCCGCTACGGCGCAATCTGCCTCCTCCGCATCATGGATTGAAAGGAGCAACCAGAATGCCCGGATTTTATTAGACGTCGAGGCGCGCTATGCGCCGGAAGGCGCCGGATCTCTCGGCGTTAGCGGGCTGGACGAGCAAATCTCGATTCCCGCACCCGATCGTGCCGAGCGCATACGCCACGATACCGAAGAGGCCCTCAAAACACTTCGGGCGCGGCTCTCCGCCGAACAGGATTCGCTCGTCAAGCAGGATCTCGAAATTCTCATCAAATCGGGCGAACGAGACAATCGCCTGTCGCTAGCCGAGGAAAAATATCTGCTTCCGTATCGAAATGTTGCCCGCACGGTTTACTTTGGAATCGCTAGCCTGCTGGACGACCAGGTGGCCTCGGCGCGGCGCCCATCCGCCGTGGTCCGCCTACGGCGCTACGCCGGGCTCGAGGAAGGCTACACGCCCATCACGGTCCGCGCCGAAAAGGTCTTTCGCGAAAAACTGAAAGTGCCTGGTCTTCTCGGACCCGCAAAGGCCGAAGTCGAACAGGACATCGCCAACATGAGCGATTTTTCCAACGGCATCGGACTGCTGCTCGAAAAATACAAGATGACGGGCTACCAGGAGGAGTACGCCAAGCTCAAAACGCAGCTCTCGGAGTACGCGGAATTTCTTCGAAAGGAAGTACTCCCGAAAGCGCGCTCCGATTTCCGCCTTCCGCCGGACCTCTACGCCATCGGTCTCGAAAATTTTGGCGTGGACTATACGCCGGCCGAACTGACCCGGCTGGCGCACCAATCATTCACGGAAATTCAAAACGAGATGAGGCCGCTTGCCGCAAAGATTGCCAATGAGCACCATCTTCCATCGCCCGACTATCGCGATGTAATCCGCGAATTGAAGAAGGACCAGCTTAGCGCCGACCGCATCCTGCCGCTCTACAAAGAGCGGCTTTCCGAAATTGAAACGATTCTGCGCCGCAAGCATTTGGTGACGCTGCCCGACCGGCCCGCCGTCATCCGCCTGGCTTCCGCTGCGGAAACCGCGCAGCAGGCAGCGCCCCACATGCGTCCACCACGTCTGATCGGCAACCAAGGCGAGCGCGGGCAGTTCGTTCTTCCAGCTGGAACCATCGGTGCGGATGGCAAGCCTCTGAAGTATGACGACTTCACCTTCTCAGCTGCTGCCTGGACGCTCACCGCACACGAAGCGCGTCCCGGACACGAAATGCAGTTTGCCGCCATGATCGAGCGCGGTGTCTCGCAAGCCCGCGCCATCTTCGCTTTCAACAGCACCAATGTCGAAGGCTGGGGACTTTATGCCGAATGGTTCATGCTTCCCTACATGCCCGACGAAGGCAAGCTGATATCGCTCCAGTTACGACTGCTTCGCGCGGCACGCGCGTTCGTCGATCCTGAATTGCAGCAAGGCAAATTGACGCCGCAACAAGTCCGTGAAATCCTCCAAAATGACGTAGTGTTATCCAAAGCATTCGCCACGGAAGAAGTCGACCGCTATACCTTTCGCTCGCCCGGACAGGCGGTCTCTTATTTCGATGGGTACATGCGGCTTCGCGAGATTCGCGCTGCAGCCGAAAAAGTATTGGGGTCGAAATTTAACGTCCAGCGCTTTCACGATTTCATTCTTTCGCAAGGATTACTGCCTCCGGATCTACTGCGCAAAGCCGTTATGACGGAATTTGTCGGTAAATCCTGACGCGTTCTTGACTGGCAGAACAGAAACTTTGTATCGTTTCAAAGAGGTCAGTGTTGACAAGATTTTTGCGTGGTAGTTCTCTCCTTCTCTTCTGTTCGGCTCTCTTTTAAGTCAAGGTCTTACCGGTCAGCTCTCAGGTACGGTTACCGATTCGAGTGGCGGCTCCGTCGCCAATGCGAACGTCCAGATCATCAATAGCCAGACGCAACAGACCCGCTCGGCGACTACGGGTATCGATGGCCGTTTTGTATTTACGGAATTGCTGCCCGGGGATTTCTCGCTCACCATCGACATCCCCGGCTTCAAGAAATTTCAGCAAACGGGCGTGCGCGCTTCCGCCACCGAGCGCGTCGTGCTTCCAACCATCGTTCTGGAAGTGGGAACGGTGTCGGAAACGGTGGCCGTTACCGGCCAGGTTGCGGCCGTGCAGACTGAAAGCGCCGAACGCGCCGGTCTGATCACTAGCCGGGAGATGCAGGAAATCCCGCTCAAAGGCCGTTCTTACATCGGCACTACGAAGCTACTACCTGGAATCATCGATACCGCCACTCGCGAGTCGCCTGGCTGGAACGATCTGGTAGGAATCAACATCAACGGCACCCGCGCCGGCGCCATCGATCTGAACCTCGATGGCATTACCAGTCGATACCGGTTCCCTGACCGGCCCCTATCTTGCTCCCAGCATCGACGCGGTTGCCGAAGTGAAGGTTTTGCTGAGTAATTACCAGGCCGAATACGGCCGCAGCTCAGGCGGCACCATCAACACCATTATCAAGAGCGGCACGCAGCAGTTTCACGGCGGAGCCTACTATTTCTTTCGCAATGAAGACATGAATGCGAACGAATTTTTCAATAACCGAAATGGACTCCCGCGCCCGCGCTACCGCTTTAACAATCCCGGTTACTTCCTGGGTGGCCCGGTGCTCCTTCCCGGGACGAATTTCAACCGCAATCGCGACAAGCTTTTCTTTTTCTGGTCGCAGGATTTTCTGCCGCTCACCATTCCTTCGAGTGTGCAGAGACAGACTTTCCCGACCGAACTCGAACGCCAGGGGGATTATTCCAAGTCGGGCGTGAAGATTGTCGATCCGATTACGCATACCCCGTTGCCGAACAACGTCGTTCCCGCAAGCCGGATTGATCCTAATGGGCAGAAACTGCTCAGTTTGTTTCCGTTTCCTAATACCATCGGTCCGGGCGGCCGATACAACTGAGACGGCGTCAGCATCAATAACCAGCCGCGCCGGCATTCAATTCTTCGCACTGATTACAATATTTCACCGGCCACCAGCTTTTACATCCGGCTGATACAGGATTATCAAGCGTCAGAGGGTGGCTACCAACTTCTTGCCGGTCTGGGCGGCAGCAACAACTGGCCGCAGCTTCCAATCTCGTATCAAATCCACAGCGCCGGCTTGGTCTCAACTTTGATTCACAGCTTCGGACCCACGAAGGTCAACGAGGCGACCTTCGGCGTAAACCGCGCGAAGCAGACTGTCGATCCACTAACTCCCGCTGCGATTGATCAGAACAGCCGAGCGACGCTGGGCCTGGCGATTCCGCAATTTTATCCGCAGACGAATCCGTTCGGGCTGATTCCCAATGCGACGTTTAATAACAGCGGTATTCCCAATGTGGGCTCGCTGAACATTGAACAGCGATTCCCATTCTTCGGAACAAATAACATCTGGAACTACTCGGATAACTTTTCGGCTATTTTCGGTAAGCACCGCACCAAATTCGGCGTCTTCGTGGAACACGGCACGCGCAACGCGGCGCGTTCAACGGCCTTCAACGGAACATTCAATTTCGACCGCGACGCCAATAATCCGCTCGATTCCGGATACGCTTACTCGAACGCACTACTGGGTGTAGTGGACGGATACACGGAAGCGAATGGCCATCCTGGTGCCCATGGCCGCTATAACAACGTGGAATGGTACGGCCAGGATACTTGGAAGGTCTCCAAGCGGCTTACGCTCGATCTCGGCGTGCGCTTTTACTCTATACAGCCCACTCTGAGCGCTGATGATAGGCTCGCCGCCTTCGACTTATCCGCATATAATGCGGCGCAGCAGCCGCCGCTGATTTAGCCCTACATCAATCCCGCCGATGGACAGCGCGTGGGCGCGATCCGGCTACCGGGCAACTTCTTCCGGCCGTGAAAATCGGTACTTTTTCCGCCGCAGCCGGAACGCCGTATCAGGGCATGACAAAGTACAACGAGAGCATCTTGAATACTCCCGGCATTCAGACGGCGCCGCGTGTCGGTCTGGCTTGGGACGTATTCGGCAACGGCAAGACCGCATTGCGAACCGGCTTCGGCATCTTCTATGACCGTTTCAATGACGACCAGATTCTTCAACTCGTGCAGTCTCCGCCGCTGGTAGTAACGGCATCGGCGAATTACACAACCATCAATAATCTCCTCGCAACTCCGCTTAGTTTGAGCCCGACCAGCGTAACTGCCGTGCAGCGCGATTTTAGTCCTCCGGCTGTGTACAACTGGAGCTTCGGAATTCAGCAGAATATCGGCTTTGGGACGATACTCGACATCGCATACGCCGGTAATACGGAAAAGCACCTTCTGAACACGCGTAACATCAATCCTGTTGCGTACGGAGTGAATTTCCTGCCTTCGAGCCAAGACCCGACTGTGCCAGGCAAACCGCTGAACCCCAATTTCTTGCGGCCGCGGATTGGCTATACAGATATCAACTATCTCGAATTTACTGGCATCGCCAATTACCATTCCATGCAGGTTCAGCTTACGAAACGATTCTCGAGCACGCTCACGTTCCACCTGAGCTACAACTGGTCGAAGGCGCTCGATCTGACAGATGGTATCGGAGCGGCGGTGAATCCAGTGCTCAATTACCGGACTCGTGACTATGGCCCGGCGAGTTTCGATCGAAAGCGTGTGGTAACCATTGACTACGTCTACAATCTTCCTTCGGTCAGCAAGCATTGGGACAACGCGTTTGCGCGCATTGGACTCGATGGTTGGGAGCTTGCCGGCGTTTGCAGCTTTCAGACGGGCGCGCCGCTTGGATTGCCTTACAGTCTGACTTACACCGCGGATCTCACAGGTGGCACCACCGTAGCAAGCACTACGACCACCAGCAACGCCGTCAACGGCTATGACACAAGGGTCGTTCTCGTGGATAATCCGAATGCGCCGGTAACGACCGGCCAATGGTTTAATGTCGGTGCCGTAAAGGCTCCGGTATCAGGTCTTTCCGTGACCGGCATCGGTAACGCCTCCAAGGCTCCAATCTATGGACCTGGACTGAACAACTGGGACGTTTCGCTATTCAAGAACTTCCGGCTTGGTTCGAACCAAACGCGGCGTCTACAATTCCGCTTCGAGACGTACAACACGTTTAACCACACGCAATTCACGAACATCGATACGGGCGCGAAATTCGATCAGGCTAATAACCAGACGAATATAAACTATGGCAACTTCACGACCGCGGCTCCCAGACCCAGTTGATGATCGCCCTATGGCGCTGATCAAAGTCGAGCTCCCCCGTCGAAGCGATAATCCGCGGGAAGTGTCGCGTTTGTTAAATGTGCTCGAAACGCTGCAGCTTGCCCCTTGCTGATCGGCATCGTCGATTGCGTGGGACCACGTATATGCGATCTGCGCCTGAAAGCTATGCGAAAAGCGCTTTTGCAGTTGCAGAGCCAAGCCGTTCTACCAGTATTGGCCGCCATTCTCCACTTGGAGAATCGAGCTGTACGCTTTATGCACTCGGTTTGGCAAGGTGTAGACGGGTGAGGTGAAAGAATTCGCTGTCTTGCCGCTCGCGTCCTGCACCGTGAAGGTCTCCAGTGTTCTGGGGCCAAGGTTCAGATCGCGCTGCGTGAATAAACCAATTCCACGTCGACCGAGAGAGCTTCCCCCGTCGCCTCCACCCTGGTGGATGAAGAGCCGACCTGGAGATTCACCTTGAAATCCACAGTTTGCCCGACCAATACCTCGACGCTTCGCTCTGCCATTTCGCGAAGCCGGTTTTTTCGACTTCGATCTTGTAGCCCGGACCCGGCGTTAACCGATGGAGCGGCAAATATACCCGCGCCGGTAGTCTCGAGCCGCCGGCTAAAGTCGATGGACGCGTTGGTATCGTTACGACGGCGCTCGAGACCACCGCACCGGATGCGTCGCGTAGCGTTCCAGTTATTGCGCTAACCAGCTACAGCCTGCGCCCGTGCGCCGGCCAGCCATAATGCCAGCGCCACCACCAGCGGATACATTTATTTTGTAGCGTTTCTGAACATAATCTTCATAGCGAACCCTGGTTCAAGTAGGATAGCCATCTCCTGTTTCAGGCCGATGAACTTCTCTCCCGCTTCTCCAAGGTTCATAATTGGATTTCGGCTTGTCTTAAATCATGTGGATCGTCCGGCTCGCACTTCAGCGGCCTTACACGTTTATTGTTCTCTCTTTGATGCTGCTCATCCTGGCTCCCGTGGTCATCTCGAGGACGCCCGTCGATATCTTCCCCAATATCGACATTCCCGTCGTCAGCATCGTTTGGCATTACGATGGCCTGTCGGCGGAAGAGATTTCCGACCGAATCGTCTATAACACCGAGAGGTCCCTTACCAGTTCGGTAAACGATATCGAACATCTTGAATCGCGATCGATGAATGGCGCGGGTGTGATCAAGGTTTTTCTGCAGCCGTTTGCCAACGTGGAACAAGCGATCGCGCAGTCCACCGCCGTGTGTCAGGCCATCCTGAAAGGCATGCCGCCCGGCGCCACGCCACCATTCATTCTGAGCTTCAATGCGTCCACGGTGCCGATCCTGCAGCTTGGGTTATCCGGCCAAGGGCTCAGCGAACAGCAACTCTTCGACATCGGCCAGAATTTCATACGGCCGCAATTGGTCACCGTCGCCGGAACCACTATTCCTTTCGCGTTCGGAGGGAAGCAGCGTGAAGTAATGGTGGATCTGAACACTCCTGCGCTGCAGGCGAAAGGGCTCGGCGCTTCCGACGTGGTCCAGGCCATCGGCAATCAGAACCTGATTCTGCCGGGCGGCACTTCCAAAATCGGTTCGCTCGAATACAACGTGGAATTGAATGGCAGCCCGGATACGGTAGAGGAACTGAACAATCTTCCGATCAAGTCCGAGAACGGCGCCACGACTTATGTGCGCGACGTGGCGCATGTACGCGACGGTTACCCTCCACAAACAAACGTCGTCCGCTCCAACGGACTGCGCGGCACCTTGATGACGATCTACAAAAACGGCAACGTCTCGACGTTGGACATCATTGCTGGCGTTCGTAAGCTGCTGCCCTCCATTGCCGCCACGTTGCCGCCGGAGCTGCGCATTAAGCCGGTGGGTGATCAGTCGATCTTTGTAAGAGCTTCCATTAACGCGGTGCTGCGGGAAGCGCTAATCGCAGCTTGCCTTACGGCCACCATGATCCTGGTGTTCCTCGGCAGTTGGCGCAGTACGCTGATTATCGCCATATCCATTCCGCTATCGATTCTTTGTTCGATTTTCACCCTCAGCGCACTTGGAGAAACGATCAATATCATGACGCTCGGAGGGATGGCGCTTGCGGTTGGCATTCTAGTCGACGATGCGACGGTTGCTATCGAGAACATCGATCGCAATATCGAAATGGGCAAGGAGCTGGAGCAGGCGATTTTGGACGGCTCTGCCCAGATCGCCATTCCAGCTTTCGTTTCTACCTTAAGCATCTGCATCGTTTTCGTGCCGATGTTTTTCCTTACCGGTGTGGCGCGCTACCTGTTTGTGCCGCTTGCCGAAGCGGTCTCTTTCGCGATGATCGCGTCCTATATCCTTTCGCGCACGCTGGTCCCCACACTAGCCAAATATCTGCTGCGTGGACCTTCTCACCATGAGGCGATGGCGCATGCCAATCTCCGCAATCCCTTTGTGCGGCTCCAGCAATTCTTCGAACGCAACTTCGAACGGACACGCGAGCGTTACAGGCAGCTTCTGGTATGGTGCGTACGCCATCGAGTGGCGTTTGCGATTTGCTTTTTCCTGGGCTGTCTGGTTTCATTTGCGCTGCTTCCGTGGCTGGGAGAGGATTTTTTCCCGGACGTCGATAGTGGACAAATGCGGCTGCATGTCCGCGCGCGAACCGGCACCCGCATCGAAGACACCACTAAGCTTTGCGACTTGGTTGAAAACTCTATCCGCAAGATCGTTCCGCCGAACGAACTCGAAACCATACTGGATAATATTGGCCTGCCCTACAGCAGCACGAATACCTCCTATGCCAATAACGGCACCGTGGGTCCGGCGGATGCCGATATCATGATTACGCTCTCGCCGGAGCATCAGCCTACGGATGGTTACATCGCGGAGATGCGCCGCCGTCTTCCGGTGGAATTTCCAGGCACGGTGTTTTACTTTTTACCGGCAGATCTGGTGGGCCAAATTCTCAATTTTGGACTGCCCGCGCCCATTGACGTTCAAATTATAGGCCGCAATCAAGCGGCCAATCGGGCCTTTGCGAACAAACTCATGCAACAGATGCGCTACATTCCGGGCGCGGTGGATTTACGCATCCAGCAGCCGGGCGATCAGCCCAAGCTCTTCGTCAATCTCGACCGCGCCAAGGCCCAGACCATGGGCTACAGCGCGCGTGATATTGCGGGCAATGTGCTGGTATCTTTGAGCGGCAGCTTTCAAACATCGCCCTCCTTCTGGCTGAACCCGCGTAATGGGGTCAGCTATAACATCGTCACCGAAGCTCCGCAGTATGAAATGTCTTCCTTGGGCGATCTGCACAATATCCCGCTGTCGGGACGCAACACCTCGCCGCAGATTCTCGCCAGCGTCGCCTCGCTGGCGCGTGGCGCCGGACCGGCGGAGGTTTCGCATTGGAACATCGCGCCGTTGGTAGATATCTACGGAACGGCGCAGGGAACCGATCTCGGCAGCGTATCGCGTCAGATCGATGCAGTCATTCAAAAGAATCTGAAAGATCTGGCGCGCGGCTCTCAAGTGGTTGTGCGCGGGCAGATTGAGACCATGCGAAGTTCCTTCATCGGCCTGCTTGCCGGCCTCGGGTTTTCGATCGTGCTGGTCTATATGCTGATCGTGATCAATTTCCAATCCTGGCTCGATCCGTTCATTATTATTTCGGCGCTGCCCGCGGCCCTGGCCGGTATCGTGTGGTTCCTCTTTGTGACGCACACCACTATCAGTGTGCCGGCGCTGACCGGTTCCATCATGTGCATGGGCGTGGCTACCGCCAATAGCATTCTGGTGGTCAGCTTCGCCAAAGAACAACTGCCAGACTCGGAAAGTGCGGCAGACGCTGCCGTACTGGCTGGGTTTACGAGGTTCCGGCCGGTGCTTATGACGGCGCTCGCCATGATCATCGGCATGCTCCCCATGGCGCTCGGGCTGGGCGAAGGCGGCGAGCAAAATGCGCCGCTCGGCCGGGCGGTAGTGGGCGGTCTGCTATTTGCCACCGTTGCTACGCTGTTCTTTGTTCCGGTGTTCTTTACTCTTTTGCATCGCAAGCCGCGGGTGAATGCATGACCCGGCGGCTCGTGGGCTTTTTGATTTTGCTTGCGGCGATTGCCGTCGCCGCAGCCGTCGCTATCTCCGGCATCGCTCCGCGGCTACGCGCTCGCCAGACCCTCCGCGAAGAAACGGACCGGTTGGCCCCGCCTCCTATCAATGTGATTCATCCGTCCCGTGCGGCGCACGCCGAAGAGATTGTTCTCCCCGGAAATATCCAGGCCTTTATCGATGCGCCCATCTATGCCCGTACCAACGGCTATTTGAAACGTTGGTATTTCGATATTGGCGCGCGAGTAAAATCCGGTGCACTGCTGACAGAAATCGAGTCGCCTGAAATCGATCAGCAGTTGCGGCAGGCGCGCGAGGAACTGAATACCGCGCAAGCCAATTTGCGTCTGAGCCAGCTTACCGCCAATCGCTATACGAAACTCTTTAAAACTGATTCCGTCGCCAAGCAGGACGTGGATAATTCCGTTCAGGATGCCGCGGCAAAAGCGGCTACCGTAAAATCGGCGCAAGCCAACGTCGCACGGCTCGAACAGTTGGTTGGCTTCGAAAAGATCTATGCGCCATTCGATGGTATTATCACCGCTCGCAAGACCGACGTCGGCCAGCTCATCGAATCCGGCTCCTCCGGAGGCGCAGCGCGTGAACTGTTTCATATGGCCGCCATCGACCGGCTGCGTGTGTTCGTAAATGTTCCGCAAATCTATTCCCACAACGCCAAGCCGGGAATGCGCGTGGATCTGACTCTGCCAGAAATGCCGGGACGTCGTTTCATGGGTACGCTGGTGCGCACGGCCGGCGCCATTGACCCAACCACTCGTACATTGACCGTAGAAGTGGATGTCTCGAACACCGAACGCCTGCTCTTTCCGGGCGCCTACACTGAAGTTCACTTCAAAATTCAATCGAGCGCCGAAACACTGATCATTCCGTCGACTTCGTTGGTCTTCCGCGGCAAGGGTCTACGCGTCCCTGTAGTGGAGAACGGCAATCGAATAGCGCTGAAAGCTGTTACCGCCGGCCGCGATTTCGGGAACACAATTGAAATTGTCACCGGCCTCTCTGCCGATGCTGCCGTGGTGGCGAATCCGCCGGATTCGCTTGTCGAAGGGGAAATCGTCCGTGTTGTTCCCATGCACCAGGAAAACCAGGTAGAAGACTGAGCCGCACACGTCAGTAAGAGGGAGCGCCCGGCCCGGGCATACAATGCAAGCAGGGCATGCTGCTGCAATTTCCCGCTGCCAATAATCCGGACGTCGATTTGAAAACGACCTACGACGCCGTGATTGTAGGCTCCGGCGCGGGCGGAGGTATGGCCGCCCACGTACTCACCGCGCACGGTTTGAAGGTCCTGCTTCTCGAAGCCGGTAAGGCTCAGGACACCAGCAAGATTCTCCACTCGATGCAGTGGCCCTACGATCATCCGCGGCGCGGCAAAATGCCGCCAGAATATCACGCACTCACCAACGAATACAGCATTCGTAAACCGCCTTACGCGGAAAACTCGCCCTACAAAAGCGTTCAATCCTATGTGCAGGGGTGGGGCGGCTCGGATTACAGCAAGACGCTGGTTGTGAACGAAAAAGAGCATCCTTATACAGGTACCCGCTACGCCTGGGTTCGGTCGCGCGCGGTGGGCGGCAAGACCAATATTTGGGGACGCTTGGCGCTGCGTCTCTCCGATTACGATTTCAAGGCGAAAGAACGCGACGGCTTTGGGGAGAACTGGCCCGTTTCTTATGCCGACATCGAGCCCTATTACGACAAAGTCGACTTGTATCTCGGCATCTCGGGCCATCCGGAGAATCTCCCGTATTTGCCCGACAGTAAATTTCAGCGTCCGGTCAAACTGAATTACGCCGAAATGCATTTGCGCGAAACGCTAAAAGGGATGGGCCGCGTACTCACTCCCTATCGCGCGGGTGTCACAACGGATGGCTTAAAGCACAACAAATATCGCAGCCGCTGCTACGGACGAGGTGCATGTAGCCGCCACGTGGGCGGCTGCGATATTCATGCCGCATTCGATTCGCCCACCGGATTAATCCGTCCGGCTATGGATACCGGCAATCTTACGCTACGCCCCAATTCTACGGTCTATGAAGTAACCGTCGATAAAGACACCGGTAAAGCCACCGGCGTATCGGTCATCGACACCGAGACAAGGAAGAACTATGAGGTCAAAGCGAGGACTGTACTCCTCGCAGCTTCGACGCTGGAATCGGCGCGTCTCATGCTTCTCTCCAAATCGAGCGCGCACCCAAATGGGATCGGTAATTCGAGCGGGCACGTCGGGCACAATTTCTGCGAACACGTGATGGGGCCGTCAGTCGCCGGCTTCATGAAAGACCTCGTCGGAAAACCGCGCACGCTCGATGACGGCCGTCCCGGCGGTTTCTATGTTGCCCGTTTTCGCAATCTGGACAAGCGCTCCGATTTTCTCCGCGGCTATGGCTACGAGGGCGGCAGCGGAACGACCATGACTCCCGGCGCCGCCTACGACACACCGGGTTTCGGCGAGGAATACAAAAAGCATGTGCGCGACTACGCCGGTGCCACGATTTCGATGGGCGCTTTTGGTGAAGTCCTGGCGCGCTATGAAAATGCCGTAGGCATCGATCCACATGTGAAAGACGCCTTTGGTATTCCGGTACTGCGCTTCGGCTATCAATTCGGAGAGAACGAACGTAAGATGGCCGCCGACATGGCTGTCTCTGCGCGTGAGATGTTCGAAGCCGCCAAATTCGAAATCGTTTCGAGCTCGGATAAGATGCTCACCGAAGGCTGGTCTATTCATGAGATGGGCACGGCGCGTATGGGTAACGATCCGAAAACATCGGTGGTGAATCAGTTTCAGCAGTCGCATGATGTGCCGAATCTGCTGGTTGTGGACGGTTCGACGCATGTTTCGGCATCTTGCCAGAATCCAACCTGGACGATCATGGCGCTGTGCTGGAGATCTTGCGATCATCTGGCGGAACTGCTCAAAAAGGGCGAAGTATGAACGCTCTTGGCGAGATAAACAGGCGCGAAGCGCTGATGTTGGCCGGTGGCGTCTTCCTGTGCCTGCAACTCCCGGCCGCCGAACCTGGCGCACCGTTGTTTTTCACGCCAGACGAATTTGCGTTGCTCGACAAACTGACAGAGCTGATCATTCCGGCCGACGACCATTCTCCTGGAGCGCACGAAACCGGAGTCGCGGCGTACATCGATCGGACAGTAGCCGAAGCGTACGTGCCGGATGAAAAGACATCCTGGCGCAAGGGGCTCGCCGCCATAGGGGAACTTTTACGCGCAAGTGATGTGCAGCCGGCCGATGTGTTGACCAAACTTGCCGCTAAGGAGACGGATCCGCAAACCGAAGCCGAAAAATTCTTCACGCAACTGAAGCAGACTACGGCATTTACGTATTACTCGTCTTCCATCGGCATTCATCAGGAAATGGGCTATCTGGGGAACGTGATTCTGCAGGAATTTAGAGGCTACGAGGCAAATTAACTGTACGAAAGTCAAAAATGGAAAACACGGGCACGGTGTCACAGCTGAAGTCCCAACGGATCTGGGCGCCGATGCGGTGGTAAAAATTTCGGACGCATTACGGCCCTTGCTCGCCGACGTCTTCGCGCTATATCTCAAAACCAAGAATTTCCACTGGCACATGAGCGGCACGCATTTTCGCGATTATCACCTGTTGCTCGACGAGCACGCCGCACAAATTTTCGCAATGACGGACGATATCGCAGAGCGCGCCCGCAAACTGGGCGCATCCACCCTCCATTCCATTGGCGAGATTGCGCGCCATCAGCGCCTGAAAGACAATAACGAAGAGTTCCCGGCTCCCGAAGACATGCTGAGAGAGCTGTGTGTGGACAACCAGCAATTGACGCGCTTTTTGCGAGAGGCCCACGAGGTCTGCGAAGAAAATAACGACGTCGCGACCACCAGCATGATCGAGAATTGGATCGACGAGACCGAGAGGCGAACTTGGTTTCTAGCTGAAACGGTACGTCAGTGAGTCCATCGGAAGCGCTTTTTCTGGCGTTTCTGATCGGCGCAATAGCCGGTTTACGCTCGCTCACCGCGCCGGCCGTAGTGGCTTGGGCGGCTCATAGGAACTGGCTCCCTCTGCAAAAGACGGCACTCGCTTTCCTGGGGTCAACCACCGCGCTGGTAATTTTCATTGTGCTGGCGCTCGGAGAATTAATCGCCGATCAACTTCCCTCGGCGCCCAGCCGGACCAAACCGCTGGGACTCATAGCGCGCATTGTTCTGGGCGGACTGTGCGGTTCAGCAATTGCCGTGGCCGGAGGTCAATCCATCATTGCTGGCATTCTCTTAGGCGCCATCGGCGGTATAGCCGGAGCGTTCGGCGGATACCAAGTCCGCACTCGCCTCGTCCGCGTACTCCGCATCCCCGATTTCATCATCGCGTGCCTCGAGGATGCGGTAGCGATTGGTGGCGGTTTGTTCGTTGTGTCGCGCTTCTAAACCTGCTTAGCCTTTCCCTCTTTTTACATGGCACTCAGCCATCCGCCGGGTAAACTGGAAGTTACAGCTCGTATACTATGCTTGAAGGCGCTCTCGCCAAGGTTTTTGGCACTAAACACGATCGCGAGATCAAAGGAATCCGGCCCATGGTCGCGGCGATCGGCGATCTCGAGCCTGCGCTTCAGAAGCTCTCGGATCAGGAACTGGCGGCGAAGACCGTCGACTTCAAACAACGCGTGGCCAAGGGGGCCTCCCTCGACGATCTTCTTATAGAAGCCTTCGCCGTCTGCCGCGAGGCCGGTCGCCGCTACCTGAATATGCGGCACTTCGACGTGCAGCTCATCGGCGGCGTCACGTTGCATCGCGGGCGCATCGCCGAAATGAAGACCGGTGAAGGAAAGACACTCGTTGCTACCCTCGCCAGTTATCTGAACGCCCTCGCGGGTAAGGGTGTTCACATTGTCACGGTCAACGATTACCTCGCGCGCCGCGACGCCGAGTGGATGGGCCGCATTCATCGCAACCTGGGGCTTACCGTCGGCACCATCGTCCACGATCTCGACGACCAGGAACGCCGCGACGCCTACAATTCCGATATCACATACGGCACCAACAACGAGTTCGGGTTCGATTACCTGCGCGACAACATGAAATTCCAGCTTGAGGACTATGTCCAGCGGGAATTCAACTTCGCGATCGTCGATGAAGTCGACTCCATCTTGATCGATGAAGCCCGCACACCGCTGATCATCGCGGGCCCTAGCGAAGAATCTACCGACAAGTACTATCGCGTGAACCGCATCATTCCTAACTTGGAACGCGGCGAGGTGATCGAGGGCAAGGAGCCCGGCCAATCTTATACAACCGGCGATTTCACGGTCGACGAAAAACATCGGACCGTGGCGCTGACTGAGGAAGGCGTTCTCAAGGTCGAAAAACTGCTCGGTACCGGCAACTTGTACGATCCAGTGAACATCGAGATGAACCATCACGTGCAGCAGGCGCTGCGCGCGCATATCCTTTATCAAAGAGATCGCGATTACGTCGTCCAGGATGGCCAGGTAATCATCGTCGATGAATTTACGGGGCGCCTGATGCCGGGCCGCCGTTGGAGCGACGGGCTCCACCAGGCCGTCGAAGCGCATGAGGGCGTCAAGATCGAGCGCGAGACCCAGACGCTCGCAAGCATCACCTTCCAGAACTTCTTCCGCATGTACAAGAAGCTCTCAGGCATGACCGGTACCGCCGATACCGAAGCCGCGGAGTTCTCGAAGATCTACAACCTGGAAGTCACCGTGATTCCGACGAACAAGCCGATGGTTCGCATAGAGAATCCGGACGTCGTCTATCGCACGGAAGAAGAGAAGTTCCGAAATGCGGCGAAGGAAATCAAGGCCCTGAACGAGAAGGGTCAGCCAGTGCTTGTCGGCACAATTTCGGTCGAAAAATCCGAGCGTTTGAGTGCGCTGCTTAAGAAAATGGGCGTGAAACATGAGGTGTTGAACGCCAAAAATCATGAGCGCGAAGCGCACATCGTCGCGCAGGCCGGTCGCAAAGGCGCCGTCACGGTCTCAACCAACATGGCTGGCCGCGGCACTGATATTCTGCTTGGCGGCAACCCGGATTTTTTGCTGGACGACCTGCTTAGAAAGGCCGGCAAAACGCCGGAAATGCTGTCGCCCGAAGAGCTCGAACGGAACAAAGAGCAGGTCAGGCGCGAAATAGAAGCAGAGCGCGCCGAGGTGATAGCTGCGGGTGGTCTGCATATTCTCGGAACCGAGCGTCATGAATCGCGGCGCATCGATAACCAATTGCGTGGACGCGCCGGACGGCAGGGCGATCCGGGTAGC
>Ga0068856_100002134_pt1 | contig 20497 bp, 17 predicted proteins | sample KBSCornC62_FD_66595 | JGI IMG/M metagenome (GOLD analysis project Ga0068856, IMG submission 66595) | Corn rhizosphere microbial communities from Kellogg Biological Station, Michigan, USA - KBS Corn C6-2 | ecosystem: Host-associated > Plants > Roots > Rhizosphere > Soil ... | reverse complement strand
GGTTGCCGCCGACGTTGACCCAGCCGTAGATCTGAAAATTGTTGCGCCCCAGCCATTCGCCGAACGACGTATCGGCCAGTGCGACCATCAGCGGGCTGTCGATGGACGCCGGACGGGTCACGCCGATCGACGTGGAACCGCCGTACGGCCATTCCGTGAACGGCATCGGCGGCGTCGTCTGCGCGGCGGGCGGCCAGTTTTCGCGGCGCGATGGCGGCGCTTTCGGATCGGACGGGCCGCTTGCCTGACCCATCTCAAGTCTGTAGTCGTCGATCAGGCGTTGCCAGAATCCGGTACCGATAACGGCGTCCCGGCAATCGGTGTTTTGGCGCGGATCGCACGAGCCATCGGCAACGGCAGGACCGGCGTCGACGGAAGCGTCGCGTGCGAGGCTTTGCGCCAGCACCGAGTCCGCGGCGGGCGGGAGCACCAGCGCGATCGCCGCCGCCAGGCGCCGCAGGCTCGCTCTCCGCGCGTGCCGTTGCGTTATGCCGGTGGCGCGTCTGCGCGCGGCGTCTGCCGCCGGAATGGACCGCACACCGCTACGGAAAACGTGCAGCGCGGCGGCGAAACGAGCGCAAAGCCTGTGGTGGGCGTTCATCGAGCGTCCTTCGTGGTACCCAAGTGCGAAATGCTTGCCGGCGAGCGCCGGCTGGCGCTGGATCGCGCCGCAGCCAGTGGTGCCAGTGGCAGCGTCGCGGCGCAGGTCCGCAGAACGGTCCCTCATGTCGCTGCAACGCGTCGCCGCACAACAGCCATCCGCGATGCCGACCGGCTGCACCCACGGCACGCGGAAGACCTTGCTGCCGATCCCGGCGCGCGGACTCTAGGACGCGGCGTATAAAAAAGTCATGAGGAAGCGGCGCCACGTATAAAGAACGCATGAAGATGGGCGCTCGCCCAGCAACGGCGCTGCTCCCCATCCGCTGCTGGCGGTAGTGGACCGCACGTCGGCGGTCATGCAATAGCGGAAGGCAGACCGAAACGCGCGTGCGCGAGTCCCGGCGTTGCGCCGCCCGAGGTCAGCGAATCTTCGCTGCGCCGAGCGGCGCCGCCATTTCGAGCCCTGCGCGGCACACTGCCGCTGAACTAGCAGCCCCAGCTGACCGGGCAGGCGGGCGGCGCAGGAAGAGTGCCCATCACGGGCGGTTGCGGGAAATACTGCGTGGTCACCTGCACGGATTCGGCGCTGGCGTCGCCGAACAGTAGCGCGACCAGCTTGAGCGCCTCGTCCAGGCCGGCGGAGATGCCACCGCCGGTCAGCCGGTTTCCGGACACGACGAAACGCGGGTTGGTCGTGTCCACGTCGATGTCGGGAAACTTGCGCAGGCATTCGACGAACGCCCAGTGCGTCGTCGCGCGGTGTCCGCGCAGCAGACCCGCGCGTGCCAGCAACAATGCGCCTTCGCAGACCGAACAGACCCACGTGGCGTGCCGCGCCGTCGCGCGCAGGTAGTCCAGATACGGCGAATCGGGCTGCCGCATGATGCGCGCCAGTGCGTCCGTCGAGCCGCCCGGCACCCACAGAACGTCCAGCCGCGGTGCTTGCGCGAAGTCCGCGTGCGGTTCGAACCGGATGCCGTTCAGCGCGGTGACCGGGCGGCCGTCGTGCGAGACGACGAGCGTCTGCAGCGCGTGGTGCTGTCCGGCCCAGTAGAACATTTCGAGCGGGCCTGTCACGTCGAGCAGGTTCACGCCTTCGTAAACGGGAATTCCCAGTTTCATCGGCTTGCCTCGCAGCGGCATCGATTCGGATCGGAGAGGCGCAGGGCGCGACCCTAGTGATGTCCGCTCGACACGCCGCCGTGGCCGTCGGGCAGCGCGATCCGCACGTTCTGCATCATGCCCTGGTCTTCGTGATCCAGAATGTGGCAATGCAGGACGAAGTCGCCGATGTAGCGCTGGTAGCGCGTGCGCACGACGACCTTGTACTCGCCGGCCGGTCCACCGCCGTTCGCCACGTTCTTGATGAACAGCGTGTCTTTCCACACGCCCTTCAGACCGGGGTACTCCGGATCCACCACCGGGTTGCCGTTGGCGTCCTTCTGGAAATTGTCGACCGCGCCGGCTGCGCTCACGTCCGTCTTGCCGTCGGGCGCGATGATTTTCACGACCTGGAACGGATTCACGTGGATGTGGAACGGATGGCTGACGAAATTCGAGCGCAGCGTCCACTCGTCCACGCCGCCCAGCATCAGCGTGCGGTCCATGCGGTTCGCGTCGTACGGCGTGCCGTCGACTTCGAAAAACGTCTCGTTGATCTGGCTCACGTCGATGTTGAACGTCAGCGTCTGCGTGCCAGTGACTTCGCCGTCCTCGACGTCGGGATGCGCGACGAAGCTCGTCAATTTCAGACCGTTGCCCAGCTCACCCGACACTTTCGCGCGCACCGCCGGCGGCATGTTGACCGCGGCCGCTTCCTGCAGCTGCGCCTTGAGATACCCGGCGACGTCCTGCGTCAGCGGCGCGCCCTCGACGTGCACCGTGCCGAGCAGCTCGGTCGGACGAAACGTCGACGCCGTGCCGATCTCCGTGGAAACCTGATTCAGGATGCAGTAGTCGCCGGGTTCGGGGAACACCACCAGCGCGTCCCAACGATAACCGGGCTGGAACACCGCCACGGGCGTCTTGGTTGCGGCGGCCAAGGTCAAGCCGTCAGCGGCCGCCAGGTGATACGGCAGCGGCGCGCCGGTGCAGTTCGTGTCGATGTACGCTTGCGCGCTGGCGGCACGCACGCCGCTCGGTTCCGGCGCTCCCGCGGCGCGCTTGCGCAACTGCAGCGCGATCGTGTCGCGCACGCCGCCGTGGATCATGCGCCAGCGCTCGACCACGCCGGTGTGCGCATCCGGCAGCCGGCCCAGGACCGCGCCGTTGATGCTGGTGAAGCGACCCGAGGCGGACCAGGTACCGGGCCCGAACTGGTCGTAATCCTCGACACCGCCGACCTCGCCCGGCTTGCACGCATAGGTCCCGTCCGGATTCTTTTCGATCTTGCCGTTCGCGTCGCGGCAGGCGTACTGGATTTGCTGGAACACCAGTATGCGTTCCGCAAAGGGCTGCGTGCGCGTCGGCTTCAGCAGCGTATCGAGGTCGCCGTTCGTCGTCGCCGTGGGCGGCCGAGTGCCGCGCACGATCAGCGCGCCGGCCATGCCGCTCGACACCTGCAGCGCCGTGGATCCATGCCGGTGCGAGTGGTACCAGAACGTACCCGCCGGATGATCCGGCGGAATGTTGTACTCGTACTGGAACGTGACGCCGGGGTTGACGGAAATCAGCACGTTGTCGCTGTTGCCGGCGGGGTTGATCCACAGGCCGTGCGTGTGCAGATTCGTACCGTTGAAACAATGCGGCGTGTTCGCGCTGCCGCCGCTGTTGCCGCAGGTCGGATCCTGAGGCAGCGCGTTGTGCAGCGTCATGCGCACGGTCTGGCCGGGATAGACCTCGATCAGCGGAGCGACGTAAGGCAGGTTCGGGTTGACGCCGCCGCCAACGTAGCTGCGCAACTTGACCGCGTCATCGCGGTTCTCGGTCGGATTCCAGAGCCGGGATTCGGTGTACGTCACGTTCAAGTCGTAGGTCACGTCGGTCGCGCCTGCCGGCGACGGCGCCGCTTTCGGCGGCAACGCGGTGAGGGCTTGCGCCTTGAGCGCCACCGGACCGCGTGCCTGCAGCGGCAGCGGATTGACGATCTCCGGCGCGGCGGCCGCTGCGAACGCCGGCGCCGCGGCGAGCCACACCAGCGCGAGCCAGGATTTCGAGCCATGCAACGGGAAGCGTGCGTTCATTTGTCCTCCTGGCGGTCTGGCGCAGCGTACGCGGCGTCGACGACGACGATGTCGATGCGGCGAACTTCCTGCGCCGTCGGCGCGTGCGGCGCGCCGGCGCCGGTCACCGACACGTGGACGGTGAGTTGTCGCCCGGCAACCGCGTCGGCGGGAACCGGGATCGGATACGTGCCGGCTGCGTGTCCGGCGCGCACGCCGAACGGCGAAATCGTGCCGAGCTCTCGCCCGTCTGCGGTCGTGACGTGGATTTCCTGGCCGCGGGCGAGCACGCCGACCTGGACCTGGATCACCGCGGTCTCGCCGGCGGCGAGCGCGCGCGGCAGCTGCAACGTCGCGTCGCCCGCCGCCGCGTGTGCCGCGGGCGACAGAACGGCGAACAACGCGGCTGCAGCGCGACGCATCAAAGCGGCGACAACGACAACGCCTTCAATGCCGGCGCGCGGCCACCCTTGCCCTGCGACGGCACCAGGCGGATGTTCACCTCCGTCTTGGCCGCACCTTGCGCGGTGAGGAACGTCTCGCGCCGTTTCGGCAGCGGCACGACGAACGTCGAATCCATCGGCATGGCCATGCCGCGCATCGGCGGTCCGAAGAACGCAACGGTGCCTGCGTAATACGGACTGTCGGCGCCGACTTGCGTCACGTCGGCGGGCGCGTTCACCAGTACGTCGAATTCGCGCGCCGTCGAGGATTCCTGCGGACGCGTCACCGTCAGCGATACCGCGAGCGGACGCGAGTCGGCGCTCGCGAGGTGCCGTTCGATCTGGCTCGATTCGGCGCGCACCGATCCGACGCCGCCTTTCGACAGTCCCTGAACCGGCGCTGCCGCGACCTTCGCCGCCACGCCGCTGGGTGCATCGACGAGCGCTTCGCCGAAGCCCGGCTCGTAGTCGTAGCCGAAAACGTCGGTGCTCGTGTAGTCGCCGGCTTTGCCGTCGGTAACGTAGTGCCCGTTGTCGACGAAGAACAGGAACGCCTCGTTCGAGAACGTCTTCAGATCGTCGCCCGATGGCAGGATCGGCAGTCCGAGATGCTGCTGTCGCCGCGTCCAGACGTCCCACAGGCGGTCGATGTTGGAATGATGCAGGAAAAACACCGGATCGACCGGCGACAGGAAGTTGACCATGTTGCCGTACGGCCCGGGATCGAGCGCGCCGACACCGCCGATCGCGTTGTGCACCTTGTTGTGCGGCAGCGCTTCGAGCAGCGAGAACTTCGTCGCCTTGGTCGGCGCCGTGTTGTGCGACGGCGTCTTCTCGCTGGTGAAGCTCAGGTAGATCTGCTCACTGTAGAAGTCGGTCGGCAACACGATGCCGCTCGTGATCACGAACGGCGACACGTCGTACGCCGTTTTCGGATCGAGCTTCGGATTGTCGCGCGAGAGGTAGCGCGCGGCGCAGGTGGTCGCGAACGCAATGTTGCCGGAGATGCCGTTGCCGGGTGGAGTCGGATCGAGACCGGTGACGTCGTTCCACAGATCATCGAACTGCTTGTAGCCGCGCGCCGCCAGTTGCGACTTCTGCGCGCCCGACAGCGTGCCCCAGTAGTCGGCCATCGGCAGTTTCGCGAACGAAGAGAACACGGCGAGGTTGCCGGTATACTTTTCGAACGCGCCGGACGTCGGGTTCAGCACACCGTCGAACATCGCGTCGGGAATCTGCGGCGACTGCGTCCAGTCCCAGTACGGCAGCGCGAACGTCTTGTCGCCGCTCAAGTCGCGGATCGTGCGCTCGACGAAGCCCAGGTAGCCGCGGTGCCAGACGTAGAACCACCAGTTGCCGTGCGGGCAGTCCATCAGGTGCACGAACGCGTTGCGAAACCAGTTGCGCGGGTCCGTGGCGGGCAGTTTCATCATCGCCTCGACGCCGGCGGCGTAGCTTTTCAGTGCCTTCTGCCCCTGCGCGCTCGCCACGTTGTACCGCCGGTACGTGGCGCCTGCCGCGGCGCGGCCCAGCCGCATCTGCGTCGCGAGCAACGCGGCGCCGCAACCGGTCAACCAGCGGCGGCGCGAGAGATTCGTCGGGTTCATTTTTGCTCCTTGGCCTGCGACGCGTTCACTGCTTGATGGCGACGAACGAGGCGACGTAACCCGCCGGCGACGTGCCGTGCGGCTTCGCCCGTATGACCGTTCCGACAAGGCACGGCACCTGGCCGACGCCGTGCGCCCATTTCGGCGTGGTCGTCGCCTTGTAGTCGTATTCCCAGTTTTCCGTCGGCGTGCCGGCACGGCCATAGCCGAATATCTCGACGGCGATGTCGCCTTCCGGCGTGGTGCGCATCGTGCCCTTCAGATCCAGGAAATAGCCGCCGCCCATGTCGAGCACGCCGACGATCGCATTGCCCTTGGGCTGGTCGAACGACATGACGCCTTCGCCGAACACCAGGTTGAAGGCTTTGATCGCGGCACTCGCCGTGCCCGCGTTGCCCTTGCCGTAGATCGGATCCAGCGCCACGACGGCGGGATCCGGATCGGCGTTGACCATCACGTTGGCCTGGTTTCGATAGCTGCGGTAGGTCCACTTGCCTGGCAGGGACGTATCCCACGCCGGCGCTGCCGGATCGCTCGTCTCGACGGCCGCGCGCTGCACGCGGGTTTGCGCATCGGCGCTCAGCGCACACGCCACCGAAAACAGTCCGGCCATTGCCACTGCGAGACGACGCATGCGATTTCCCCTTGCACGATGCGGCAGCATCCGGGAGCCACGCGGTGCTCGATCTGCGCGGCTCCAACTCCCCCGGGCGTACCTATAGCAACGCCGCTTCGCCGCGCCTACTGTCAACATTGGCACAGGCTAGGGAAAACAGCGGTGCGCAGCGCTTCGGGTGCCCTGCAACGGGGAAGACGCGCGGCTTCTCAAACCCGCGGCGAACCTCAAGCTGCGCAGATCGCGCGTCCCGCACAAGTCTCACAGCGCTGGTGTTCGCCGACACATTCGACGATATGCCCCGGTCCCGAAGATCTCGTCTCAGCCGGGGGCGCCGCGTTGCTACCCGTCAGTCCGTCGGATAGGCGTTGCGTGGATAGCGTCGGTGCAGCAGCAGGAACATCGCCAGCGTCAGCGCGGTCATCAACCAACTGGCTTCCAAGCCCTGCGGGCCGCCGGTGAGCCACGCGGGTCCGGCGATGTGCGTATCGAGAAGGTGATGATCGAGCGGCAAGCCGCCGGTGCCGGTGTTGGGCGAGCCGTAAAACGCGAGTGCGAAGAAATCGAACGCGGCGTGGAACCCGATCGCGAACCACAGATCGCCGGTGCGGCGCACGCTGTACGCGACGAACAGGCCAAGCAGCACGATGTTCAGGATATCCGGCACGTTTTCGTCCGGCTTGCTCATGTGGTCCGCGCCGAACGCGAGCGACAGCAACACGGCTGTCGGCCAGAACCCGATGCCGCGCGTCAGGCTGGCCATGGCGTAGCCGCGGAACTGCAGTTCCTCGTCCAGCCCGACCATCAGCATGCCGGCAAGCCACAGCGCGAGGAAGTTCCAAAACGCCGCGCCGTGCAGGGCGAGCCCATCGACGTGCACGAAGCCCGCGGCCCACGCCGCCGCCATGACCAGCGTGACCGGCGCGAAGCCCCACACGCAGCCCTCGGCGAACCGCCACGCCGAGCCGCGCGCGAAGCCGAGACCGAACCACGACGTGCGGTGTTTCTCCAGGCGCACCAGCAACACGCTGATCGCGAACAGGTACGCCGCGTCGGCAAGCTTGTACACGAGGATGTCGGCCGGCGTGAACCCGCTGTCCGAAAACGTGTAGACCGGATCGAGCACGAACGGCACGACATAATCGCCGAGCCGCCAGAACAGGAAAAACGCGGCGAAGCGCCAGCCGGCGCGCAAGCCGTCGTGGCCGAGGAAAATCGATCGGATGGCGATCACAGCGGACTCCCGGTGTCGTCGCACGCCGCGGCCGCAGCGATGCGCTTTCCGAGGTTGACGGTAGTGGCGCGCGTTGGCATCTGCAGGACGTCATGCCATGGATTGCGCTGCGCACCACGCCGACGTCGAGGAACGCGCTGAGCGGCGAGCGCCGTTTTGGCCGCCAACCGTCAACCGTCAACCGCTAAAAGTTCAACCATTAACAATAGACCGATGCGCGATTGCGACAACGCGAGCGACGCGCGAAGACGCGCCTTTGCGCGCCCGCTCGCCATCGCCCCGCGCGCCCGAGCTATTCGAACGCCACCAGCGCCGCGATCACGGCGCCTTGCGCTTGACGTACCAGGGTCAGCCGTCCATTGCGCGTGACGATGCTGCCGTCGGCGTGCTTCGCGGGGAACGGTCCGGCGACGCCTTCCGCGGCCGCCGTCCCGGACTCGAACGCGCGCCGGAACCCGTGCCAGTGCGCTTCGCGGTATTCATCCGGCACGATGAGATCGAGCGGCTGCCCGACCGCTTGGTCCATCGCGTAGCCGAACAGCGCCGCCGCGCCGCTGCTCCAATAGCGAATGACGCCAAATCGATCAGCGAGGACGATGGCTTCCGTCAGCATGCGCGCACCTGCGATGGGTGTAACCGGCAAAGAGTGCCCGTTGGACGCGCTGCGGGCGAATTCATTACACGCGAGGAAACCGCGCGGAACCGGCTCGGGAACGCGTTGCCCGTGCACGGCGACGAAAGCTGGCGCGCGATGTGCGACCGGCCGCCGCGAATGCCGCAACGGTTACGCCGCTTCGCACACAAGCGATCCGCCGCAATGGACTGCGACGGAATGCCCAGACGCAAGAAAACGCTTTGCGATCGAAGCCGTGGGCGTCGCATCCCGCGTGGAATGGCGCAGCCCAACGCTACTTCACCCGATCTCCCGCACTTTTCACCACGACCCACTTGCCGTCGCGCTTCTCCAGCAGATCCATCCACACGAACGTGCCGCTGGTGTCCTTGCCGGCGCGCACACGTGTTTCGCTGACACCGCCGTGCGCTACCGCGACATTGCCGAACACCTGCACGTCGATCGGTCCGAGTTCGTAGGCTTCGAGCTTGTCGCCGCCGGACTTGAAGCCCGTCAGGACGCTCGCCTTGGTAACCTGCTTGCCGGAGCCGACGCTGACCCAGTCGTCCGCGAAAATCTCGTCGAGCTTGGCAATGTCGCCCGTGACCATGGCATCGCCCATGTCGCGCGAAATCTGTTTGATCGCCGCCACGTCGTCGGCAGCATTCGTGGGAGCGACGCCGACGGCCTGAACGGACAGGGAAACGCTGCAGGCGCAGACGAGCATCAGGAACAATTTCATGGCTTTCTCCGGCTTGGATGGTAGGGCTGAAGGACCGGCGACGCGTCACGCCGTCACCGCCGGCGGATTCTTCCGCGCGGCGCGCGCCGAGCGCATCGCCACGTCCTGCAGCGAGAATACGCAGCGCGATGCGCCCGACACAGACCGCTGGCTGCATGCGCCCGTGCGTTCGTAGCATTTGTGCGATATCGCCGGTGCGCTGGCGTAGACTTCGGCGCCATGATCGCTGCTCGCACCGGCAAGCACTCCCCGCATTGGCTTTGGATCGCCGCGTTCTGGTGCGCAGGCGGCCTCGTCGATGCGAGCCAGACGGTGCTGGTCATGCGTGCCGAAGGCCGGCATACGTCGTGGCCGCCGTTGTTCGCCACGGAGCTCGCGCTGTGGCTGCCGTGGGCGCTCGCGACACCGCTGATCATCGCCCTGGCGCGCCGCTTCCCGCTTACGCGCCCGGTCACGCTCTCGTCCGTTGCAACGCACCTGCTCGCACTGAGCGCGCTGAGCCTCGTCGCCGAAGCGTGGTCCGCCCTGCTGCAGGTGCAGTTCAACCCATGGGGCAACCGGCAATGGCCAACGTTCGTCGATACGTTCGCTACGGCGCTCATTTTCCAGTCGGTCACGTTCCTGATCGCCTACGCGCTGATCCTGACCGCGACGTACCTGATCGACGCACGCGAGCGCATCGCGCGGCAGGCTGCCGAAGCCGCGCGGCTGAGCGAGGAACTTTCCAAGGCGCAACTGGCGGCGCTGCGCGGACAGATGGAACCGCACTTCATCTACAACACGCTCAATTCGATCGCCGGTCTGGTGCGCGACCGGCGTGGCGATCAAGCCGTGAGCATGATCGTGGGCCTGAGCGAATTCCTGCGCCGCGCGTCGCAGGATTCGCTGCGCTCGCAGGTGACGCTCGCCGAGGAAGTGGAATACCTGCAGCGGTATCTGGACATCCAGAAAGTCCGCTTCGGCGAGCGCTTGAACGTCGCGCTGGAGATCCCGCCCGAACTCCTGCACGCGCAGGTGCCGAGCCTTCTGCTGCAGCCGCTCGCCGAAAATGCGATCAAGCACGGCATCGCCAAGCGTGCCGCCGGCGGCAGCGTGCGCATCGCCGGTGAGCGCAGCGGCAGTCGCTTGCGCCTGAGCGTCTACAACGACGGTCCCGACGCGCCCGACGCGAAGGACACGTCGCCGCTCGGCGTCGGCTTGGGCAATCTGCGCACCCGGCTCGAAATCCTGTACGGCGATCAGTGCGATTTGCGGCTGGCACAGCGCGACCCGGGCGGCGTCGAGGTCGCCGTGACCTTGCCGATGCAGGAAGCCTGATGGCGCCGACGGCACAGTCCTCGGCGCTGCGCGTGCTCGTCGTCGACGACGAAATGCTGGCGCGGCGAAACCTGACCGTGCTGCTCGGCCGCGACGCGGACATCGCCGAGATCGTGGAGTCCGGCTCGGGCGCGGACGCGATCGGCAAGATCAGGACGTCGCAGCCCGACATCGTGTTCCTGGACGTGCAGATGCCGGAGTGCGGCGGCTTCGATGTGCTCGAAATGCTCGGTGCCGACGTGCCGCCTGCCGTCATCTTCGTCACCGCGCACGACGAGTACGCCTTGCGTGCGTTCGAGGCGGGAGCGCTCGACTACCTGCTGAAACCGTTCGACGACGCGCGCTTCGCACGCGCCCTGCAGCGGGCCAAGGACAAGCTCGCGCACCGTGTCCCGGCACGGCGCACGCCCGCACGGCTGGTCGTGAAAAGCCAGGGACGCGTGACATTCGTCGACCAGGCCGACGTCCACTGGATCGAGGCGGCAGGCTACTACGCGTGTTTGCACACGGGCGACGGCACGCACATCCTGCGCCGGTCGCTGCAGGACCTCGAACGGGACTTGGGCGATGCCGACTTCGTCCGCATCCACCGCTCGATCATCGTGCGGCTCGACCAGATTCGCGGCCTGGAGATCGAATCCGACGGCGATTACAGCGTCGTGCTGAAATCCGGCGAGCGCCTGCGCATGAGCCGACGCTACCGCAAGCGGCTCCAGCAACGCTTGACGCCATCGGACGTGGCGCCGGAGCCCACGGCGTAAGCGCTGCGGCGACCTCAGGGTCGGTGGCGGCGTGCGCGCCTATCTGCCGAGGCAACCGGAAATCACGGCATCCGTCTTCGCCGCCGGGTCGCGCGTACCGTGGTAGATGCAATTGACCAGATCCATCGAGGGATTGATCGAACACGTGTGGACGGCATTGATCCGTTCGATGTTGAGCGTCGTCAGGTGATAGACGCAGAGATAAAACTCTTTCGAGGATCGCAGTTGGCAGGCCGATGCCGCGGCGGCGCGGTCGAACCCGGAATCGGCGGTCAATGACGTTTCGCAGGCGGCGACCCGTTCGCGGTACTGCCGGTTGTCCTGCTCGACATGGGCATCGGCCGCGGGTGACGCGTGGACGCCGCTCGCGGACGGCGCGTGGGCGGCGGCCGGCGGCGCGCCGCTTTTGCACGCGGCTTCACTCCAGGATCCGTCCGCGTCCTTGCATTTGTACGTGGCGGCCGCCGCCTCGGTCAGGCCGAATGCGCAGCAGCCCGCCGCCCAGCCCAGCACGATGATTCGCATCGCCGACATCTTCGTCTCCCCGACCGCGATCAGACCGCGTGCCAGGCGTCAAATCTCTGCCGCCTGGCGGTTGGCATGCTGCCGGGACATTAGCCGTACGAAGCGCGCGCCGCCAGTGCAGGCAGGCGCGGCACAGGCTCGCGCAAAAATTTGCTAAATTCGCGGACCGTTTGCCGTGGTGCCCGTAGTGAAGACACGCCTCCGCTCCCGCCGAACCGTCGGCCGATCGCTTCTTGTACTCGCCGCCGCACTCATGGCGTGCAGCGCGGAGGCGGCGGACACGCTCGCCGAATCGCACGCCGCACGTGCCGGATCCGCTCCGGCATGGTACGCGCTCACGGTCGATACGACGGCCGACACGATCGCGGCGGACGGCAAGTGCTCGCTGCGCGAGGCGGTCGCGATCGTCGACCGGGTGTTCGATGCCAACAACGATTGCCCGCTGGTGGCGAGCGCCGCCGCATCCGACACGATCCAGTTCGATGCGAGCCTGGCGGGCACGACGATCGCGCTCAGCAGCAACACGCCGTTGGCGTTCGCTGCGGGCTCGTTCGTATCGATGACCGGACCGAATGCGGGGCCTTCGAGTACGATCGCGATCGACGGCAACGGCGCCACGCGTATCGTCGATGTCGCGGCGGGCGCGAACGTGTCGTTCCAATTCCTCCGGTTTCAGAACGGCAGGACCAGCGGCGTCAGCCCGGGCAGCGACGGCGCCGGGATCCGCAACGCCGGCGTGTTGTCCATGGACAATTGCACGCTGCGCGCGAACACCAGCAGCGGCGCGGGCGGCGCCATCGACAACGAGAACGCGCTGACGCTGTCCGCCGTGACGCTGACGAACAACAGCGCGAGTTCCGGCGGCGCGCTCGTGGATCGCGGCGTCTTGTCCGTCGTGCACGGCTATATCGCCAACAACGCCGCCGCCGGCCAAGCCGGCGGGCTGGACCTGCGCGGCCAAGGCGCGACCCTGTCGTTCACGACGGTACAGAACAACAGCGCCGGCAGCGCGGGCAGTGCCGCCGGCGGCGGCATCGTGGTCGCCGCGGGCAGCACGCTGAATCTGAGCAGCAGCTTGCTCGGCGGAAACCACGTCACCGGGATCGGCGGCGGCGTCGCCAATTACGGACAAATCAGCGCCGACAACTCGACGTTCGCCGGCAACACGGCGACGAGTTTCGGCGGCGCGATCGGCAACGATTCGTCCGCGGCAGGCACGAGTCAGATCGTGGCGAGCACGTTCGGCAACAATACGGCTTCCGCCGGCAACGCCATCGCCAACCTGCTCGGCGGCATTTCGCTGCGGCATTCGCTGCTCGGCGGCAGCGGCATCTGCAGCGGCAGCGTGACGGATGCCGGCGGCAACATCGCGGCCGACGCGAGTTGCGCGCTCGGCGCAGGCTCGCGCTCGATGACGGACCCGCAACTCGGCACCCTGGCGTACTATGGCGGAGCGACGTTTACGATGCCGCCGTCCGCGAACAGCCCGGCGATCGACGTGATCGACGCCGTCGATTGCGACGGCGCGCTCGACCAACGCGCCGTCCCTCGCCCACAAGGCGGCAAATGCGACGTCGGCGCAGTGGAGCTGCAAACCGATCGCATTTTCGTGGACGGGTTCGATCTCTGGCCGTGAGTGCCGGCGCCGGCACCTCACTGTTTGGATCACACGTGCAAGCGCGTTGAGTCGAGACGAGTACACGAATACCCCGCCAAGCTACGACGCACGATCGATGCCGCAAGTGCGAATGGCATTGCCAGAGTGACGGATCGCTTTCGCGGTCGCCGGAAACGATGATCACCGAGCTGGGCTGGCTGCGTCCGCCGAAGCTCAATCGATGCTTCGCTCGGAATGCGGCCTGCGCCGCAGAGAACTGCGAAGCGCGCCGGGTCCGCAACTAAGCCCCCCCCCTGCGACACGCCGGCACGCGTCCGGCCTAGTCGCCGCCTGCGCTGCCCGGAAGTCCCGCCGCGGCCTCTTTACGCGATTTTTATGCCGCCAGCGGGCATCTCTATGCCTTCGCTACGCGCCGGCTTTTAGAGTGATTTCCAGTCGTCCGTACCGGTCACGGTTCCGGCCTTGGTCGACCTCAGTCTGGTTTTTCAAGGACCCGTCATATGTCTCCCGTGATTCGTGCCGCGATCGACGTGCCGATCCGATCCGCCCTGCCCGCCTGCTCGCACACCGGAGCCCGCACATGAACGCCGACGTCAGCCCGCATCCGGCGGATCGGCGCGCGTTCGCTGCGCTCGCGCTCGGCGCGCTCGGCGTGGTGTATGGCGACATCGGCACGAGTCCGCTGTATGCAATCCAGAGCACGTTCGGCGACACCCACGCGGCGATCGCCCCGAACGCCGCGAATGTGCTCGGCGTCCTGTCGATCACGTTCTGGCTGCTCGTGCTGATCGTTTCGCTCAAGTACGTCGTGTTCATCATGCGCGCGGACAACCACGGCGAAGGCGGCATCATGGCGCTGATGGCGCTCGCGCGGCGCTGCGCGCGCGGTCACGCCGGCCTGCGCTGGGCCATTGTTCTGTTGGGCCTGCTGGGCGCGTCGTTGTTCTACGGCGACGGCGTGATCACGCCGGCGGTGTCGGTGCTGTCGGCGGTGGAGGGCCTGAAGGTGCTCGCACCGACGCTGGAACGCTGGGTCGTGCCGCTGTCGGTCGCGATCCTGCTCGGCCTGTTCGTGCTGCAGCGACACGGCACCTCGCGCGTGGGCGCTGTGTTCGGCCCGATCATGCTGCTGTGGTTCGCGACCCTGGCCGTGCTCGGCGTCGTACAGATCGCGCACGAACCACGCGTGCTGCTCGCGTTGAATCCGCTGTACGGCATCGAGTTCTTCCGCGACAACGGCGGGCACGGCTTCCTCGCGCTCGGTGGCATCGTGCTCGCGATCACCGGCTGCGAGGCGCTGTACGCTGACATGGGACACTTCGGCCGCAATCCGATCCGGCTGGCGTGGTTCGGCTACGTGTCGCCCGCACTGGTGTTGAACTATTTCGGCCAGGGCGCGCTGTTGCTGGCCAAACCCGAAGCAGTCGACAACCCGTTCTACCGCATGGTGCCGGAGGGCCTGCTGATCCAGATGATCGTGCTGGCCTCGATCGCCACGGTGATCGCGTCGCAAGCGGTCATCACCGGCGCGTTCTCCATGACGCGCGAGGCGATCCAGCTCGGGTTTTCGCCGCGCATGGAAATCGTGCATACCTCGCGCCAGCGGCAGGGACAGATCTACCTGCCATGGATCAATCGCCTGCTGCTGGTGTTGGTCGTGGCAGCCGTACTGGGGTTCCGCTCGTCGGCGGCACTGGCTGCCGCCTACGGCATCGCCGTGACCGGCACGATGTTCACTACGACGTGTCTCGCGTTGATCGTGGCGCGGCGCGCCTGGCGCTGGAGCCGCCCGCTGGTCGTGACGGTGGGAGTCGTGTTCCTCGCGATCGACGCCTCGCTGTTCGGCGCGAACGCGATCAAGATCGAGGAAGGCGGCTGGTTCCCGCTGGTGCTCGGCATCGCGGTGCTCGCGGTCATGACGACGTGGTGGAAAGGACGCGATCTGGTGCTGCGCGAACTGAGACAGCGCGGTCTGCCGCTGGAAGCCTTCGTCGCCAGCATCGCCGCGCATCCACCGTCGCGCGTGCCGGGCACGGCGATTTTCCTGACCGCGAACGCGCAGGCGGTGCCGAACGCGCTGCTGCACAATCTCAAACACAACAAGATCCTGCACGATCGCAATGTGCTGATGACGGTCGAAACGCTCGAAGTGCCGCTGGCGGAGTGCCGCGACCGTGTCGAGGTGACGGCGCTCGGCAACGATTTCTTCCGCGTCGTGCTGCGCTTCGGGTTCGCCGAAGATCCGGACATTCCCGCGGCGATCGCGGCGTGCGAAGTGGACGGCCGTCATTTCGACATGATGGACACGACGTTCTTCGTCAGCCGCGAGACGGTCGTGGCGACCGACCGCCCGGGAATGGCCTTGTGGCGCGACCGCCTGTTCGCTTTCCTCGCCCGCAACGCGAGTTCGGCCACCGCATTTTTCCACCTGCCCGCGAATCGGCTGGTCGAACTCGGCACGCAAGTGGAGATCTGAGACACCTCCCTGCACGTAGTCCACGCAGCTGCGTGCGATAATTCGCAGCATGCCGACACCGGTGCCGGATCCGCTGCCCGAGTCGCACGTCCCGTCCGGGCGTGCGCCGCTCGCGTCTGCGCGCGGCACGCGCGGGCGGTTGCGGATTTTCTTCGGCGCCCTGCCCGACATCGGCCAGCGCGCCGCGATGCTGCAGGCCGCGCGTGCGCAACAGGCCGGCGGCATCGATGTCGTGGTCGGATGTATCGAACGGCGCGGGCGCGCGGACCTCGAACCGCTGCTCGTCGGACTCGAATGCCTGCCGCCACCATCGCCGAATCGCGACGGCACGGCGCCGGCGGCGTTCGACCTCGACGCAGCACTCGCACGCGCCCCGCAGCTGATCGTCGTGGAAGACTTGGCGCAGCGCAATGCGCCGGGTGCGCGTCATCCGCAGCGCTGGATGGACGTCGAGGCGCTGACCGCCGCCGGCATCGATGTCTACACGACGCTCGACGCACAGCACGTCGAAAGCCTGAGCCGCGAGGTCGCGCAAATTGCCGGCGTGGATGAGCACCAGACCGTGCCGGATCGCGTGTTCGACGGTGCCGATGACGTCGACCTGATCGACCTGCCGCCGGACGCAACGCGCCAGGCCGCCGCGGACGACGCGGCAACGCAACCCGAGCACGCGCGCCGGCGCCCGGGCGATCTGGTAGCGCTGCGCCAGCTCGCGCTGCGCGCCGTCGCCGACCGCGTCGATCGCGCGCTCAACGCCTACCGCAACGCGCATGCGATGCCGCAGACGCGGCCCGCGGGCGAACGCGTGCTGGTCTGCGTTGGGCCGGATCCGCTGTCGGCGCGCCTGGTGCGTTCGGCGCGGCGCCTGGCGGACGCGCTGCACGCGCCGTGGCTCGCGGCCTATGTCGAAACGCCGCGCCTGCAGCGCCTGTCGCGCGAGGCCCGCGATCGCGTGCTGCAGACGCTGAAGCTGGCCGAGAGTCTCGGCGCGGAAACCGCCAACCTGAGCGGCGAAAGCGTCGCGGCGGAACTGCTCGCCTACGCACGCGCGCGCAACGTGACCAAGATCATCGTCGGCAAACCGGCGCGTGCGCGCTGGCGCGACCGGCTGCGGCCGTCGCTGGTGGACGAGGTCGTGCGCGGCAGCAGCGGCATCGACGTGCACGTGATCAGCGGCGAACCCGGCGCCGACAGTCCCGCGCCGCCGCGCCTGCCGCAGCGCACGAGCCGGCTGCCGGCCTACGCCGCGGCGCTCGGCGTGGTCGCGCTCACGACGCTGGTCTGCCTCGCACTGGCGACCCTGGTCGAGCGCAGCAATCTCGTCATGCTGTACCTGCTCGCGACGTTATTCGTGGCGATGCGATTCGGACGCGGACCGTCGGCGCTTGCGGCCTGCGTCGGCGTGGCGCTGTTCGATGTGCTGTTCGTGCCGCCGTACTATTCGTTCGCCGTATCCGACGCCCAATACCTGATCACGTTCGCCGTCATGCTGCTGAGCGCGCTCGTGATCAGCAACCTGGCTGCGCGCGGCAAACGCCAGTCGTACGTGTCGCGCCAGCGCGAACGGCGCAGCGGCGAGCTCTATGCGCTCAGCCGCGAACTGGCGCAAGGCCTCACGCTCGAAGCGCTCGCGGCGGTCCTGTGCCGGCACGCGCTGCTCGCGCTCGACGGCGAAGCGGCGGTGCTGCTGCCGGACGCGCACGGCCACATCCAGGATCCCGGGCATTTTTGCGCGCACGGAAAAGCTACTGCGCCGGTGCGCTATCCCGTGCCGGGCAACGATCTCGGCATCGCGCAATGGGCGTTCGATCATCGCCAGAAGGCCGGCCGCAACAGCGACACGCTGGCGAGCGCGGATGCCATTTACCTGCCGCTGAACGCGCTCGCGCGCTGCATCGGCGTGTTCGCGCTGCGGCCGAAAGAACCGCGACAGCTCGACATCCCGGAACAGATGCACCTGCTCGAGGCGCTGGTGACGCAAACCGCGGTCGCGATGGAACGCGTGCAGCTGACGCAGGCATCGCAACTCGCGGACACACGCGTGGAGTCCGAGCGCTTGCGCAACGTGCTGCTCGCCTCGATCTCGCACGATTTCCGCACGCCGCTGGCGAGCATCATCGGCGCGTCTTCCACGCTGCTGGATGCGGCGTCGGACAGTCTCGCGCCGGCGCAGCGGCGCGCGCTGTTGCAATCGCTCAACGCGGAGGCGCTCCGGCTGCATCGCCTGGTCGGAAATTTGCTGGATCTCACCCGGCTCACGTCCGGACCGGTGCAGGTCAAACGCGACTGGGTCGCGCTCGACGAGGTGGTCGGCGCGGTGCTGAACCGCCTGCACGACACGCTTGCGTCGCGCACAGTGACGCTCGACATGCCGCAGGACCTGCCGCTGGTGCGCGGCGACGAAGTCATGCTGGAACAGGTGCTGTTCAATCTGATTGAAAACGCCTGCAAGCACACGCCGGCGGGCAGTGCGCTCGGTATCGCATTGCGCGCATTCCCGGCGTCCGTCGAAGTCCGCGTGGCGGACTCCGGCCCCGGCCTGCCGGTCGGCGAGGAACAGCGCGTGTTCGACAAGTTCCATCGCGGCCGGCCCGAAGCGGCGCAAAGCGGCTTCGGCCTGGGCTTGACGATCTGCAAGGCGATCGTCGAAGCGCACGGCGGCGAGATCCAGGCGCGCAACCGCGCCGAAGGCGGCGCCGAATTCCGTTTCAGCCTGCCGCGTGAGCCGGAGCCCGCCGCATGACGACGCCGCGCACCGTGGTACTCGTGATCGAGGACGATCCGCAAATCCAGCGGTTTCTCGCGGCGGCGCTCGAGGCGCACGGCTACGAAGCGCTGATCGCAGGCGACGGCGCCAACGGGCTGCGCCTGGCCACGGTGCGGCAACCGGACATCGCGATCGTCGACCTCGGCCTGCCGGACATGTCCGGTCTCGACGTGATCGTGAAATTGCGCGGCTGGTACCAGCGGCCGCTGCTGGTGCTGTCGGCGCGCACGCAGGAGCAGGACAAGATCGCCGCGCTCGACGCCGGTGCCGACGATTACCTGACCAAGCCGTTCGGCGCCGGCGAGCTGATGGCGCGCCTGCGCGTCGCGCAGCGTCACCTGCAGGAACGCGCCGGCGCGGAAATCCCGACCACCATCGAGATCGGGCGGCTGCGCATCGACCGCGCTGCGCACCGCGTGCAGCGCGACGGCGCGGACGTGCACCTCACGCCGATCGAATACAAATTGCTGACCACGCTCGCCGAACACCGCGGCAAGGTGCTGACGCACCGTCAGCTGCTGCGCGACGTCTGGGGCGCCGCGCACGTCGAATCGCCGCAGTACCTGCGCATCTACATGCGCGCACTGCGCCACAAGATCGAACCCGATCCGGCGCGGCCGCAATACCTGCTGACGGAGATCGGGGTCGGCTACCGCATGGCGGATGACGTCGCCGCTTGAAGCGCGGGATTTGCGGCGGCCTCTGACGGTATCATCCGCGGCATTCGCCGATAAGCGGAGTCGAAATGTTCGCCAGCGCAGTGGCTTTCCTTGCCTTCAGCGTCCAGCCCGTGCTGCCGTATGTGGATGCCGATAGCGTGGGCGAGGCGCTTGGAATGGTCGCGCTCGAGATCCGAATCGTCGACGGAGTGCGCCAGTATTGCGCGCAGGAAGTCCCTTCCGCTAAGGGCGTGTTCGACCACTACACCCTGCTGTGGGAAAAGCAAGACGAGGACGAAATCCTGGCCGTCGAAACGATTCTCGACCGGCGTAGCGACCGTGCCCGTTTCGAATCGATGCGCGACGCGGCACTTTCGAGCGCGATGACTGTCTCGCGCGCTGCCGCCGCCGTCGTCGGGGCGGAAAATTACTGCGGGGGATTTTTTGAGGCGATCAAGTCCGGCAATCGCAACGTCGCACATCAAACGCCGAAGGCATCCGGATTCCTGAAGACTTATATGCGTGAAAACCCGCCTGTTGCGGAGAAGGTGCAATGGCGCAACGACTTCATGGGCTGCAAAATCAAACTTTCGAACAACGGCACCGATCTCGATACGGCGCGCAAGACTTGCACCTGCGTCACCGACACGGTGCACGAAAAGGTCTCGGTGGACGAGCGCGCCGAGATCGAACGCGTCGCTCGAGCGCACGGCGACATGGCTCAGCTGCCATCCATGTTGCGTATCGCGCCCGATCTGGCGGCTTGCGCCGCGGTGTCGCAGTCGCCCTGAGCGCCGCCGCTGCGCGGCGCCACGTCGGTGCCGCGCTAGCGAATTCGCGCTGCTAACGTCCCGCCAGGAACGCATCCAGCTGCGCGAACGATTCGGGCAGTCCGTCGGCCGAACCGGCGGAGGCGTCAAGCGCTTCTTTCGTCGGGTACCGCTCGCTCAGGGTCAGCAGCGTCTTGCCGGCTTTCTCCTCGAACGTCACCGTGGTGACCGCGCCATCGGGGCTTTCGTCGTTGGTCCAGACCAGGCGCGAGTTGGGCACGACTTCGAGATAGCGGCCGAAGAACGCCATCGAGTTGGCGAATACGAGGCGGTAGCTGCCGCCGGTGCGAACGTCCATTTCGCAGGAACGCAGCGCCATGCCGAGCGATTTCGGCACCCACCATTGCTGGAACAGTTCGGCCTTGGTGCAGGCTTCGAACACGACGCGTGCGGGCGCATCGAAGCTGCGCGTGACGACCATCTCCGTATCGGATTTTTGCTCCACCGTCGTGCGGTTACTTTCTTTTTTTGCGGCCACCGGCGATCTCCTTCGATTTCAGTTCCGCCACCACCGCGTCCAGCGCG